>Ga0315286_10000020_pt1 | contig 99634 bp, 99 predicted proteins | sample YL17G10_0_MG_FD_205038 | JGI IMG/M metagenome (GOLD analysis project Ga0315286, IMG submission 205038) | Sediment microbial communities from Yellowstone Lake, YNP, Wyoming, USA - YL17G10_0 | ecosystem: Environmental > Aquatic > Freshwater > Lake > Sediment | place: USA: Wyoming | collected...
CGAAATCTCCTGAAATAAGTATTGACAAGGATTTTTTTTCTCAATAGAATTGAGCCTTGTTGTTTTGGGCAACAAGGCATCAGGATAAGATCCAAGAAGACGTTTATCTTGAAACAAGTCATTATTCATTATTAATTTTTTCCCAAGTCCTCAAGGGCGTCTTCGAAGAAATCCTGACGACGAGCATGACGCCTAAATGCTAACCATGAACATTGAGACAATAACCCTGCTCGCGGTTTTTGTCCCAATCATTGGCTCCCTCACCATCCCGCTGGCGAATCTTCTATCCAAACGGGCGCGGTCGGCCTGGGCGGTTTCGCTCGGCGCCGTCACCGCGGTCCTTCCCTGCCTCCTCCTTCCGACGGCCTTCGCCGGCGGCGAGACCATCGTCCGCAAGGAATTCATTCTGGGGCTGGACTTCATTCTCATCATCGACCCGCTCTCGATTTTCATGTCCATCGTCTCGTCATTCGTCGGATTCCTGATCATTGTCTATTCGCTCGGCTACATCCGCGATGAAGAGAACCAGAATGAATACTACCTGATGGTGGTCCTCTTCATCGGGTCAATGATGGGGCTGGTGTATTCGGGGAACCTGATCTTCATCTACCTCTTCTGGGAGATCATCGCCGTCTGCTGCTGGCGCCTGATCGGCTTTTACCGGCTCAAGGACCACGTCCGCAAAGCCGATAAAGCCTTCCTCGTCACTTTCTTCGGCGCCGTGGTCATGCTTCTCGGATTCATCCAAATCTACGGCTCGACAAACTCCTTCGACCTGACGGCGATGCGCGGAACGATGATTCCCGGGACGGCCGTTCTAATGATTCTCTTTGGGATGTTCTCGAAGTCGGCCACGGTCCCACTCCACACCTGGCTCCCCGACGCGGGGGTCGCCCCGACAACGGTGACGGCCCTGCTCCACGCGGCGGTGCTCGTCAAGATCGGCGTCTACGCCTATGCCCGGATCTTCCTTTACACCTTCCAGCTCCCGGGATCCTGGCCGGAAGCGATTCCGATCCTGGCCGTTATCTCGAGCCTCGTGGCCGCGGCCGCGGCCACGATCGAGACCGATTTCAAGCGCATCCTCGCCTATTCGACGGTCAGCCAGATCGGCTATATCTTCCTCGGATTCAGCGTGGCCAACGCAGACGGCATATCCGGGTCGCTCCTCTTCATCCTCATGCACGGGCTGGCCAAAGCCGGCCTCTTCCTCTGCGCGGGCATCGTCATCCACGCCGTCCATACCAAAGACATCCGGGAGATGGGCGGGCTCATCAAAACCATGCCCATCACCGCCGTCGCCTTCCTCTTTTGCGCATTCTCGGTCGTCGGCATCCCGCCGTTCGGCGGCTTTTTCTCCAAATTCCTGGTGATCATGGGAGCGGTGAAAGCCGGCCAGATTTGGGTCGCGGCCGTCGCTCTTTTCACGGCGGTCCTGACGATGTTCTATCTCTTGAAGGTTTTCAGCATGGTCTTCCTGGGCGAAGCCAAGCACCCCGCCCCTGAAAAAACGAAATCCATGGTCTTCGTCGTCGCCCTTCTCGCCGCGCTTTCGCTCGTCGCGGGACTCTTCGTCTCCTATCCGGCGAAGCTGGCCGATATCGCGACGTCCCATATCGGTTGGTGGCTCAAATGACACCCAACACCCTTCTCTGGCCCATCCTCCTCCCGGCGGCCGTCGCCGTGATCTGCCTCCTCATTCCGAAGAGCGTCCGGTTCCTCCGGGAGGCGCTCGCGCTCGTCGCCTCGGCCGTCGTCCTTTATCTGGGGGTCGTCTTTTTCTCGGTCAAAAATCTTGAATACCGGCTGCCGTGGCTGGGCCGCGGGATCAATTTCGAATTGCGCCTGTATCATTTCTCGAGCTTCATTCTGCTCGGGCTGGCCGGCTTCCTCTTCCTGATAACGCTCTACTCTACGGTCAAGATGGCCCGCCATCCGCGCATCCGCGAATACTACGCCTATGTCTTTCTCTCGGCCGCCCTGGCCAACGGGGCGGTTCTCGCCGATAACTTCGTCCCGCTCGTCTTCTTCTGGGAGGGGCTGCTCCTGACTCTGTATGGCCTGATATCGATCGGTGGCCAAAAATCCAACCGGACGGCGGTCAAGGCCTTCATCATCAGCGGCCTCTGCGACTTCTGCATGATCCTGGGGATCGGGATCGTCTGGTCCCTCAAGGGAACGTTGACCATTTCTCAAATCTCGATCAAGCCCGAAGGACTGGCCATCGTCGCTTTTATCATGATGATGATCGGAGCGATCGGCAAGGCCGGGGCCATGCCGTTCCATACCTGGATCCCCGACGCGGCCATCGACGCCCCGGTGAGCTTCATGGCCTTCATGCCGGCCGCCTTCGAAAAACTCCTCGGGATTTACCTTTTAGCCCGCATCACTCTTGACCTGTTTCCCCTGGAAAAAGGCAGCGTCCTGTCCATCGTCCTGATGACGATCGGCGCCGGGACGATCGTCTGCGCGGTCATGATGGCCCTTATCCAAAAGGACTTCAAACGCCTCCTTTCGTACCACGCCGTCAGCCAGGTCGGATACATGATTCTCGGCATCGGCACGGCCATTCCCATCGGCATCGCCGGCGGGATCTTCCATATGATCAACCACGCCATGTACAAATGCGGCCTGTTCCTGAGCGCCGGCTCGGTCGAACATCGGACCGGGACGACCGAGATGCAGAAGCTCGGCGGCCTGGCTCGGGAAATGCCCCTGACGGCCTTCGGGTTCTCGGTCTGCGCCCTGGCCATCTCGGGGGTCTGGCCGCTCAACGGCTTTGTCTCCAAGGAAATGGTCTTCCACGGAGCTCTTGAAACAGGCTACACGATCTTTGCCGTCGCGGCCTGGGTCGGGGCTATTTTTACTTTCGCTTCGTTTCTCAAGGCCGGGCATTCCGTTTTCTTCGGCCCGAGAACGCCGGCCGTTCCGAAGGTCAAAGAAAGCCAGGCCCCGGTGTTTGCCCCGATTCTCATTCTGGCCCTCCTCTGCATCACTTTCGGCGTATTCAACAAGCTTCCCCTGGCGAACTTCATCCAGCCGATTCTCGAAGGCCGGGCCGAGCCGGGCGCTTCGCTCGATTTCAGCGCCCACGCGTTGAGCCTCTTCAATCCTGTCGCCGGCATTTCGATCCTCTGCCTTCTTATCGCCCTCGCCCTCCATTTCTACGGATGGAAACGGGCCGGCAAGAAAGCGGTCCTCGCCTCCGAACCCGTCCATAAATTCCCGGTCCTCAAGAACATCTACGCGATGGCCGAAGCGCGGGTCTTCGACCTGTACGAGCAGGGCGTCATTTTTCTGAGAGCTCTTTCTTTGGCCCTATTCAGGGGCGTCGACCGGCCGATCGATTTCTTCTTCGAAAAGATCGTGACGAAAACCGGAAACGCCTTCACCGGCGCTCTGCGCAAAGCCCATTCCGGGCACTACGCCAATTATCTGGCCTGGTGTCTCGGCGGGTTGCTCGTCATCGTCGCCATAATCAGCATTCTGATAAGATAACCGACGTGAAGACATAGAGGAGGCCCATTGATTTTCCTGTTTATCGGTTTGCCTCTCGTGGTTGCAGCTCTGCTCCCTTTGATCGGGAAAGTCTCGAAAAAAACAGCGCCTGACGTCCTGGCGAACGCCGTCTTTCTCGCGCTTCTCGTTCTCGCCTTGACGTCCGGCCGGCAGATGATCGGTTCCGGGCCGGTTCTCCTCCGGCTCGACTGGCTGGGCGAGTCGGTCGGCATCACGGCCGCCGTGGACGGGTTCAGCCTGTTCATGCTCATGATCGTTTCTCTCGTCACGCTCTGCGTCGGGTTGTTCTCGATCAACTATATGGATCACTACGGCGCCAAGGCCAATTATTATGCGCTTCTCCTGATGATGATGGCCGGGATGAACGGCCTGCTGCTCGCTTCCGACCTGTTCAATGTCTACGTTTTTCTCGAGGTCGCGGCCATCGCCTCCTACGCCCTCGTCGCCTTCGGCCTGGAGCACGACGAACTCGAGGCCTCGTTCAAGTACCTCATGCTTTCGGTCATAGCTTCGGCGGCCATCCTGATTTCGATTGCCGTCATCTTCGGGATGACGGGCAGCCTCAGCTTCTCGTCCGTCGCCCAAGCACTCCGGGATCTCGAAGCCGGCCCGGTGGTCGGCGTTTGCGCCGCCCTGTTTATCATGGGCTTCGGCCTCAAGGCCGCGCTCGTCCCGTTCCACGCCTGGCTTCCCGACGCCCACCCGTCCGCCCCGGCGTCGATCTCCGCCATCCTTTCCGGCCTGCTCATCAAAGTCTCGGGCGTCTATGCCCTCGCCCGGATCTTTTTCAATGTCTTCGGGCTCACCCCGGCTCTCTCCCAGATCTTGATGTGGCTCGGCGCCGTTTCGATTGTCGTCGCTGCCTTCCTCGCGCTCGGCCAGAAAGACATGAAACGGATGTTGGCCTATTCCTCGATCAGCCAGGTCGGCTACGTCGTCCTCGGCCTCGGGATCGGGACGCCGCTCGGCATCGCCGGCGGACTCTTCCACCTCCTGAACCACGCCGTCGGAAAAGGACTCCTTTTTTTGAATTCCGGATCTGTCCAGATGGCCACGGGAACCCGCGACCTGGAAGAGATGGGGGGCCTGGCCAAGCGGATGCCCGTCACCGCCGCGACCAATCTCATCGGCTCCCTTTCGATCGCCGGCGTCCCCCCGCTCGCCGGGTTCTGGTCGAAGCTCCTTATCATCATCGGCCTCGTCCAGGCCAGGCATTGGCCTCTCGCCGTCATTGCCGTCCTGGCCAGCGTCCTGACCCTCTGGTACTACCTCCTTATTCAACGAAAGGCCTTTTTCGGCAAGCTTGAAGCCCGCTGGGCGAACGTCAAGGAAGCGCCGTTCTGGATGACGGTGTCCACGGTCATCCTCGCCCTTCTTTCGATAGGCCTCGGCCTCTTTTTCTCGACCGTGATCAAAACCTGGGTCCAGCCGGCCTCGGACGCACTGGCCGGAGGCATCAAGGTCGCTCTTGCCTCCTGGGGATTTTAGAACATGACAGGACAAATACTGCTTCTTTCCGGCTTGGTCTTTTTCTCCATCCTGGCCATTCTGGCGAAGGACTTGATCCGGTCGGCCGTGTCCCTCGCCGTTGCCAGCCTCTTTCTGGGCATCATCTTCTTCCGGATGAGCGCCCCGTACGCCGGGGTCTTTGAGATCTCCGTCGTCGCCGGCTTGATCACGGTCCTTTTCATCCTGACCATCGCCCTGACGAAAGCGGGCGGGGATGTCCGCGAATCCAAGCTGGCCACGCTCATTTTTCCGCTCGTCTTCATCGTCTTCGTCGTGATCGACGTCCTGGTCATGAAAAGTCTCCTCCACAAGATCCCGGCCCTTCCTGATACGGCGGAGAGCGGATCGTTCGGGGACGTCCTCTGGAAACAGCGGACCTCCGACCTCGTCGGTCAACTCGCGGTCATCCTGGCCGGCGTGTTCTCCGTGCTCGCCTTGTTCCGAAAGAGAGATAAAGATGAATAGCACCTGGTTTGTCTACCTGGGCTTCGCCGCGGCGCTCCTCATCGTCGGGCTCTACGCCCTCCTGACGATGAAGAACGTGATCAAGCTGTTCATCGGCATCGAGGTCATCGGCAAGGCCGTCAGCCTGGTTCTACTCTCGACGGGATTCGCGAAAAACAACATCCTTCTCGCCCAGAGCCTGGTCATCACCTTCATCGTGATCGAGGTCAGCCTCGTCGCGACCGCCCTCGCCCTGATCATCAACATCACCCGCCGGACCAAAAGCCTGGACGTGCGCAAGCTGACGAAATTGAGAGGATAAACCATGAAAGGGATCGAAGTCCTCATCTCTCCGCCGGTGGCGTTCGTCCTCTTTTTGGCCGTCGCAACGCTCCTCTATCTTCTCGGCAAGAAGATGGCCCCCAAGCTGAACAACGTCGGCGGGAAGTTGAAGACCTACGCCTGCGGGGAAGACATCCCCGGGACCAAGGTTCAATTCGGCTATCGCCTCTTCTTCTTCATCGCCCTGTTCTTCACCATCATGCATGTCGCCACCCTGATGATCGCCACCGTCCCCTCCGGAAAAATCGCCCTCTTCGCCGTCCTCTACCTGGCCGTGATCTTCCTTGCGATCCTGGCCCTCGTCACAAGGAGTTGACATGCTGAACAGACTCGTGCGCTGGTCCCGGATCAAATCTCCGTGGATCCTGCATTTGAATTCGGGGGCCTGCAACGCCTGCGACATCGAGATCGTGGCCGCCTTGACGCCCCGCTTCGATGTCGAGCGTTTCGGCGTTCTGCTCAAGGCCACGCCCCGCCACGCCGATGTCATCGTCGCCACCGGACCCGTGACGAAGCAGATCAAGGATCGGATCATCCGTATCTATGAACAGACGCCGGACCCGAAATTCGTCATCGCCGTGGGCGCCTGCGCCATGTCCGGTTGCGTTTACCGCGGGGCCTATAACATCATGGGCGGCTTGGACCAGGTGATCCCGGTGAATGTCTATGTGCCGGGGTGCCCGGCCCGGCCGGACGCCATCATCGACGGCGTCATTAAGCTTTTGGGAAAGCTTTAAAAGAGGAACCCATGACTGACCTGGATATTATCGAGAAAACGCGAAATCGCCTGGGGGACAAGGTCGCCGAGATCGCCCATCCGGCGCCGCGCCGGATTTTCATCACGGTCGAACCCCACAACCTGGTCGCCGTCGTCGCCGGGCTCAAAAAAGAGATCGGCCTCTGGTACCTCGCGACCATCAGCGGCGTGGACCTGGGAGATCACTTCGAACTCCTTTATCACTTCGGCCACGACAACGGAAATCTCACTATCCGGACGAGGATTCCGCGCGCCCAGCCGCAGGTTGAAAGCCTCTCGCCGGTCATTCCCGGCTCCATTCTCTATGAACGGGAACTCCAGGATATGTTCGGCATCATCATCAACCACATTCCCGACGCCCGGCCGCTGGTCCTCCCCGACGGCTGGCCGGCCGAGAACTTCCCGCTCCGAAAGGACTGGACGCACGAGCGGACTCCGGAGATCATCCCCGGAGGGAAAAAATGAAGTTCACGATCCCCATCGGCCCCCAGCACCCGGCCCTCAAGGAACCGATCAGCCTGAGGATGACCGTCGAAGGTGAAGTCATCCGCGACGCCGACATCCGTCTCGGCTATAATCACCGGGGGCTGGAAAAGCTCGCCGAACAGAAGAATTGGATCCAAAACCTCTACCTGACCGAACGCATCTGCGGGATCTGCTCCCACTCCCACGCCACCTGTTACGTCCAAGGCGTGGAAAAGCTCATGGAGATCGAGCCGCCCAAACGCGGATTATACATCCGCTACCTCGTCGCCGAGCTCGAGCGCATCCACAGCCATCTCCTCTGGCTGGGCGTCGCCGGCCACGAAGCCGGATTCGATTCATTTTTCATGTACACCTGGCGCGACCGCGAGGTCGTGATGGACCTTCTCGAGATGATCTCGGGCAACCGCGTCCACTATGCCATCAACACCATCGGCGGCGTCCGCCGCGACCTGGATGACGGTCAGGCCAAAAAAATCCTCGACGGTCTCGAGGTTCTCAAGAAACGGAGCGAGTTCTATTTTAAGCTCGCGGCCAGCGAGCCGACGTTCGTCGCCCGGCTGGCCGGCGTGGGATATCTCTCCAAGGAGTCGGCGATGGAGCTCTGCGCCGTGGGGCCGACGGCCCGCGCCTCAAACGTCCCGCGCGACGTCCGGAAGGACGATCCGCACGCGGTCTACGACGAGGTCCCGTTCGAAGTCTGCACCGCGGATTCGTGCGACGTCCTCGGCCGGGCCGTGGTCCGGATCAAGGAGCTCTTTGAATCCTTCAAAATATCGGAGTTCCTGGTGAAGAACCTCCCCCCCGGCGAGATCGCGGTCAAGGCTCCGAAAAGGGCCAAGCCGAATGAGGTCCTCAGCCGCTACGAAGCGCCCCGCGGAGAAAACACGCACTATATCAAATCCAACGGCACGGACAAGCCGGAGCGGCTCAAGGTCCGGGCTCCGACGCTGGCCAACTACCCGGCCACGGTCGAAATGCTCAAGAACGGATTCATCGCCGACATCCCGCTGATCTTCGCCGCCATCGACCCCTGCATCTGCTGCGCCGAACGGACCGTCGCCCTGATCGAGGCCCGGACGGGAGAAGAAAAAATCGTCCGCTTCAGCGACCTGCGGAGGCTCGCCCGCCGGCGCGATCATCCTCTTGTTTCGAAAAGGAATACGGTATGGCCGTTCTGAAAACGCTTCTCTATCTGCTCGTGTATCCGGGGCTCCTTTTTCTCTTCGTCTATTCCACCTTCTGCGAATGGGTTGACCGGAAGCTCTACGCCCGTTTTCAGAACCGGATGGGCCCGACGCATACCGGCCGCTGGGGCCTCCTTCAGCCCATCGCTGATTTCGTCAAGCTCATGGCCAAGGAAGACGTCGTCCCGGAGATGGCGGACAAGCGGCTCTTCACCCTTCTTCCGATCTTCAGCCTGGCCATCGTCCTGACGGCCGGGCTGCTTCTCCCGGTCTGGTTTTACAGCGCCGCCGCCGCGCCCATGATTTCGTTCCCTGGAGATATCATCGTTCTCCTCTACCTCCTCAGCCTTCCGACCCTGGTTTTTTTCCTCGCCGGGTGGTCGTCGACGAACTATTTCTCGACGATCGGAGGCACGCGCGTCCTGACCATGCTCTTCGGCTACGAGGTCCCGCTCTTCATGGCCGTACTCAGCCCGGCGATCCTGGCCAACTCCTGGCGCCTGGCGGAGATCGCCCAGTTCTATCAGAAAAAGCCGATCCTGATCCTTCCCAATCTTCTCGGCTTCGTCATCGCCGTGATCTGCGTCCAGGCCAAACTGGAGCGGACGCCGTTCGACATCCCCCATGCCGAGACCGAAATTGTCGGCGGAACGTTTACCGAATATTCGGGCAAGAAGCTGGCCTTCTTCCGCCTGATGACCGATATCGAGCTCGTCGTTTCCTCCGGCCTCGTCGCCACGGTCTTTCTCGGCGGCTTTCCGGGCGGCCTCTGGCTTGGCCTCCTCAATTTCGTCATCAAGACCCTCTTCGTCATTTTCTTCCTGTCGCTCATCCGCGCTCTGACTTCGAGAATCCGGGTTGACCAGGTCGTGTCCTTCGCCTGGAAAATCCTGGCCCCGCTGGCCGTTCTCCAGCTTTTCATCGTCATTCTCTTCAAGGGATGGATATTATGAAAATTGCGGCCTTCCTTCCCGAGCTTCTTCGCCATCTCTTCAAAAAGCCCGCGACCGTCGATTATCCGTTCAAAAAGCTCGAGGTCCCGAAAGACTTCCGCGGCACGCCCTTCCTCCATCCCGAGCTCTGCATCGTCTGCCGGGCTTGCGAGCGCGACTGCCCCGCGGAAGCGATCGAAATCACCCAGGTGAGCGAGGCCGAGAAGAAATTCAGGCTGGTCATTCACAACGACCGCTGCGTCCACTGCGCCCAGTGCCTCGATTCCTGCCCGACGACGCCCGTCAAGGCCATGGACATGGACCATCTCTATGAAATCGCCGACTTCGACCGGCACAACCTCAAAATGGATTGGGTCTATATCCGGGCGCTGCCCAAGAAAGAGCCGAAACCCGCGCCCGCGGCCCCTCAAAAACAGCCGCCTCAGCCGGCCTGAGGTCGCCGCGCCGGCTTCCGGCGGCCGAGGAAAGAAAATCCGATGGAGCATCTCCCTGCGACACCGCCGGCCCCGTCGCGCCCATCTTCCTGGAAGCGGCGCCTCCGTAAGGAAATCGTCTCGGCCCGAGCCATGGTCATCCTCGGCCTCGGGAACACGGACCGGGGGGATGATGGCGCGGGCGTAATGGCGGCCCGGATCGTCGCCAAGAGCATCCCGCGAAAACGCCGCTCCACGGTGAAGATCATCCTCGGGCATGAAACTCCCGAATACACCACGGGCGAAATGCGGACCTTCCGCCCGGACTGCGTTCTGATTTTCGACGCTGCTATTGCCAAGCGCCGCGCGGGTGCGCTATTTATCGTGGAGCGGGAGCTTCTTGTCGACGAGGCCCTCTCCACGCATCACCTCTCCCTGGCCATGCTCGTCCGTTATCTGGAAGAATCCGTCGGCTGCCGAGTCGTCGTCCTCGGAATCCAGCCAAGGGCAACGGAACGTGGCTCGCCGCTATCTCCCCCCGTTCAAAAGGCCGTCAATCGCCTGGCGGATTGGGTCCGCGAGGCGCTTAAAACACGGCCCTGATTCTTTCCCGCTCCGGAAGGCCGGCATCGCAGTACCCTTGCTGAAAAATCGGCTGGATCCTCAGATCTTCATCGGCATCAGGACATAGAGGCTTTTGGTGTCTTCGTCCGTCTCCGGACGGAGCAGCGCGGCGCTGTTTTCATCTTTCAGCTCAAGCCTGACTTTTTCTGTCTTCACTGTCGTCAGAAATTCGATGATGTATTGGGAGTTGAACCCGATTTCCAAATTGGCGCCCTTGTAATCGATGTCGACTTTGTCTCGCGCTTCCCCGATTTCGGGGTTGGAGGAGAACAGCCTCATTCGGTTCTTTTCCAGGGTGAGCTTGATGCCCCGCGACCGCTCCGCGGAAAACAGCGAAACTCTGCGGATGGCGTTCGTGAATTCGTCCCGGGGCAAGGTCGCGACATTCGGATTGTCCTTGGGGATGACGGCCTCAAAATTTGGAAATTTGCTTTCGATCATCCGCGAAAAGAGCGTCCGGTTCCCGCTCCGGAAAAAGAGGTTGTTTTCGTCCATGTCGAATTCAATCATTCCCCCGTCGTATTTTCGCAGTTCGCCAAGTGTTTTCTTGGCGATGATGACCCGGATCTCTTTCCCCGGGGCCAAATCCTCCTGCATCCTCCCGGTATATGACAACCGGTGCCCGTCCGTGCTGACGAGCTCGATCGACGTGTTTTTAATGACCAGCAGAGCTCCATTGAGATAATAGCGCTGCTCCTGCGCGATGGCGAAAAAGACGCGATCGATCATGTCCTTGAAATGCTCGACTGGAATGCTGATCTTCTTCTCGAACTTCGGCTCGGGGACTTGCGGAAAATCTTCCTTCGGCAGACACATCACCTTGAATTCGCTCTCTCCGGACGTCACTTCCATCATCAAGTCCTTTTCTGCTTTGAACGTCACCGGTTTCCCATCCGGGAGAGATTTGACGATCTCAAAAATCTTTTTTCCCGAGACCGTGACCGCGCCCTGCTCCGCGATCTCCGCTCCACAATGGGTCTTCAAGCCGACCTCAAGGTCCGTCCCGGCGATTTCGACTTCATCTTCCGAAGTCTGGATGAGAATATTGGCCAAGATGGGCATGGTGTTTCGCTTCTCGACAATGCCTTGAAGGAGCTGAAGCTCTTCGAGAATATTTTCTTTCATGACTGAAAATTTCATCGGGTCACCTTCCTGACGGCGGTTTTATTATTCTTAATGTCTTTTATGAAATAAGAGTAATGAATATAAGAAAGAAAAGCAATGAAAATGTGCATATCGGTCCGAAGACATTGATTCCATTATTGAATGAAGCTTAAAAGGCTGTTGATTTCTCTGTCGAATTCGGCGTTTTCCTTGCGCATCCTTTCGATCTTCCGGATGCTGTGGATGACCGTTGTGTGGTGTTTTCCACCGAATTTCTTCCCGATTTCGGGCAGGGATTTTTCGGTGAGCTCCTTGGCCAGATACATCGCGATCTGTCGGGGAAAAGAGACTTGGGGAGAATTGTTTTTCGATTTTAACTGGGTCAATTTGATTTTATATTTATGACAGACGAGCTTCTGGATTTTTTCCACAGTGACGATCCGGGCCGTGGAGTCGAGAAGATCCTTGAGAGATTCTTTGGCCAGGTCCAGTTCTATCGGCTCCCCCTTGAGCGAGGAAAAAGCGACGACCCGGCGCAAATAGCCTTCGAGCTCGCGAATATTCGAATGGACCTTGTCGGCGATGAAGAGAGCGACACTTTCTGGAAGGTTGACGTCCTCCAGTTCGGCCTTTTTCTTGAGGATGGCGATGCGGGTTTCGATATCCGGAGGCTTGAGGTCGGCGATCAATCCCCATTCGAACCGGGAGCGAAAACGCTCTTCGAGCCCGGGGATTTCCTTGGGCGGACAATCGGAGGAAATCACGATTTGCTTCTGATTGTCATAGAGATGGTTGAAGGTGTGGAAAAACTCTTCTTTCGTTCGGTCTTTGCCGGCGAGGTTGTGGATATCATCCATAAGGAGAACGTCGATGCTCCGGTATTTTTGGCGAAAATCCAGGATTTTGCCGTATTGGAGATGATTGATCAGGTCGTTCATGAATCTTTCGGTCGTGATATAGAGGATTTTTAGGCGGGGATCGTTGTGCAGGGTGGAATGCCCGATGGCGTTCATCAGATGGGTTTTTCCCAATCCCGAGCCGCCGTAGACATAATACGGATTGTACGATTTCGCCGGATTTTTCGCGACGGCGATCGACGCGGCGTGGGCGAACTGGTTGCAGGACCCGACGACGAAATTTTCAAAGGTGTAATTCGGGTTCAGATTCGGATTGAGGAGCAGGCCGTACTTGGATCGGCGCTCTTCGGGCGAGCGACGCATGAAGGAAAACGCCGATTCATCGAAGATGAACTTGATCTCGTAGACTTTTCCGAATATTTTCTGCGAGCCGTCATTGATCAGCCCGGAATAATGGAACGACAGCCAGTCCTTGAAATAGGAATTGGGGACCTTGATGTATAAGCTGTCCTGTTCCTGACCGATGTAGGCCGTGGGTTCAAACCAGGTTTCGAAGCTGTTCTGGTCGATTTTTTTCTGAACTTCAAGGATGATTTGAAGCCAAGGATTTGTCTTTTCTTCCATTTACGACCGGCTGAATTATTTTTCCACAGAAATATCCACATCTGTGGAAATCCATGCCTTCCCCCTCTGATAATTGCGAGAAAAGGCGGAGCCAATATAGCATGCTCGGGGCGGGAAGGCAAGAAGATTTTCTTAAAAATCGAAGCCGATCCAGAATTTCGTCTGATAGGCGCCGATCCCGTTGATCGCAAACGGTTTTGCCAAGGCCGGCCATTCCAGCCGCTTCGTCCATTCGAGATGGACCGGGAAACCGAAGAGGAACAGTTCCAGGCCGCCTCCCAACGACCCGACGGCATCGAGCACGTGATAATAGGGGGCGAGATCGGTGCTGAGCGTGGCGTCGTAGCGATAAAATTTCGCCGGGGAATCGCCATATCGGCTTCGAGTGATGTCGAAAAAGAGCACGCCGCGCACCGGGCCGATCTGGCCGAGGATCGTCGAGGCGATGTTGATCAAGGGAAAGCGGAGTTCGGCGTTGGCGTACCAATATTCCGTCGCCACGATGCTGTAGTAATACGCCGAGCGGACTTGATTGTTCCCCCCGTAGTAGGCTAGAAAGCGGTCCCGGCCGAGGCTCATGAAGCCGTTGAAGCGGAAGGCCAGGAGAATATCGCTCCAGAGGGGGAGGTACTGACGGGCATCGACCTCGATCATCGTATTTTGGAGAAATTTCTTACTCACCGGCAGCGCCTGGGAAAGCCCCAGGCGGAAGGTGTTCCCGGCGGCCGGCCCGTAGGCTTTGAAGCGGGTGGTTTCTCCGGTCAGGGCGAACGACGTCGTCATCATTTCCCCGTTGAGGAAATAACCCGAAGACGTTTGGCCAGAAAAGCCGAGGCTGTACGGGTCTAAAAAATCTTCCTCGTAGTGATAATAGCCGATGTTTGCTTCGGCCCGGAGGAACTTGCTCAGCGGGTAATAGCCGGCCAGGCTGAGGCCCGTGATTTTCCGCGTGGCCATCGCATCCTGGTAGGTTGTGTAGCTCCACAGGGTGGGGTCGTAATAATAGAGATCGGGATAGTAGTAGAAGGTATATTGAAAGGCCGTGATCGCCCATTGAAAACGTCGCTTCTGGTTCAGATAGCCGAGGAAAAAGGAGCGGAACTCGCGGACCTGGTAGGCGGTCACGGAAAAGGTGTGATCGCCGAGGATGTCCGAAAAGGCGATCGCCGATCCGCCGTAGATCGAGCCGTCCGTGGCGATGATGGCGTCGACGGGCGGCCGGGACGAGACATAGAGCTTTCCCATGCCCTTGAGCGTCTGGATTTTCTCCGGCGCGACCGCCAGGGTGAAGGCCGGATTGAACGGTTTGATAGCCTCACCGGGGCCGATGTCGGCAAAAGCCACCGTCTCTTCGACGACTCCGGCGGCGTCGCTCTTGAACAGCTGGAACGCCCCCTTATTGAAGGTGGAGAAGATCAGCGTCCGGGGAGATTGGGGCAAGGCCGCCGGGAAAAAATTCCCGGTCCGGACATCCGTGTAGCGGCGGAGCTCGCCCGTCTCCAGGTTCAGGGAGTAAATGTTGAACGCGTCGCGGATGTCGCCGGCATAGAACACCGTTTTTCCGTCGGCGGAGAATTCGGGCGTGACCGTGTTGCCCTTATCGAAGGTCAGCTGCCTCTTCTTGCTGAAATCTTCGACCGGCGAGAGGAAGATCTTGTCGAAGGCATCGACCCGGATCGAATACACGACCGTCTTGCCGTCGGGAGAGAGGGCCGGCGCTTTTTCGTAGAGATCGTCTTTGGTCAGGTTGGCGATGTCTTTCGAGCCGATATCGACGGAAAAGATGTCCCTGACGCCGTTTTTGAACGCGGAGAAAAGGATCCGTTGCCCGTCCGGATAAAAATTCGGGCCGACGGGCTGATCGAGCGGAATCGGGATCTTCCGCAAGGTCCTCCCGCTCATCGCGTCGATAATGAACAGGGAGTGCCTCCGGCCGTCCCGGGCGAAGAACGCGATCCGGTCGCCGTCGCGCGACCAGGCCAGGCTTTTTCCGAGCGACGGGTCAATTTCATATTTGATATATTCGTAGCGCGACGTGTATCCCTTGGTGATGTTTTTGATGACCCGTCCGTCCTTGACCGAGAGCAGGACGATGTCCATGTCCGCATCCCGGGCGTTGAAGGTAACGGTCGCGACGATGTCCCCCGAGGGAGAGAGGGCGTGAGAGAACGCAAAATAATACGGGTTCATCGGAAATTCGGGGCCCAGCGGAATGCTGTAATTCTCCGGATTTTCCCTCAAATAGAATTCCTTGAACCGGTTCCTCAAATATTTCTTGAACTCATGGCTGAAATCCCGGAGGCTGAGGTTAAAGGCTTTTTTGGTCGGATCCCGGCGGACGATCAGCCCCGCCCCGCCCTTGAGCGAATTAAAAAATTCGCGGACGGCGGTCGATCCGTACTTGAATTCGATGAACTCGTAGAGGGCATGGCCGAAATCGTAGGCCGGTTCCCGCGGCAGGGGATAACGCGAGACGATCTCTCCCGACTCCGCGAACTCCGGAATGCGGTCGTTCAGGACGGAATCCCGGAGAATGAGGGTGGACCAGAACGACCACTCGTTGGTGAAATATTCCGAGAGGCCTTCGAAGGTCCAGAGCGGCGGGGCGTTGAGAGCATAGAGCGCGCCCCCGGGCTTTCCCCAGAGGATATCGAACTCGAAGATATGGGTCAGTTCGTGGGTGATGAGGGTCTGGAGCTCGTCGGGCGGCATGTCGCCGTGGATCCCGATCCGGTGGAGCACCGGCTCCGAAACGCCGAGGATCCCCTCCGAGACTTCGAAGATATTCGTCTGTTCAAAATCGGTGAGCGTGGTATAGAAAATGAGGGGCACCGGCGTGCTCAGCTCGTGTTTCAAGCCGCGGCTGATCTTTTGATACGAGCTCTCGGCCATCTCGGCGATATTTTTCAGGAATGCGTTATCGGCATAGAAATAGATTTGAAAATGATCGGTCGGGTATGACTTCCAGGCGAATTTTCCGTAGATGACCTTGTTTTTCCCGTAATACGGGAAGTAATAATTCTGGGCCAAGCCGGGGAGAGCAAGGGCGGCGGTCAGGGCCAGTCCCAGCATCCATTTTCGGTTGAACCGCATCAAGGCTCCTTTTTATCTTATGAGGAGATATCGTTCCTGGGGCCGCTCCGCGCCGGAGATGAGGCGGTTGAGCTTGAGCTTTATCCGCTCGAGGAGGTCGTAGACGGCGAATTCAGCCCTTTGCTTTTGATCCTCATAGGTGAGCGATTCCTGAAAATGATTCGTGAACGCGACTTCTCCACTGTCCGGTCTTATGAAATAGAGGTCAAGTTTGAGGGTATAGTTGAGCCGCTCCGCCCAGGCCTTTTCCGGAGCGAACGGGCCGTCATCGACAGGTCTCCGCCCTTGCCCCAGGAGGGCTTTCCGGACGTCCTGGGTGAATTGCGCTTTTCCGGTCAGGATCAGGCGGCCGGGCGAATGGACCACGGCCTTTTTCCAGAAATCCTTGTTTTCCGCAGCCTGGGCGTTTTCCCAAGCGACGGAGGAAGGGACGAGTTTCCCCTTGAACGACCGCTTGAAAATTTCCTCGAAATAAGCGAGCAAAGTCTGATTGAGGTCGAATTCCTTCGGTTCGTTTTCCCGCCAGAAAGGGATGAGGACGATTTCCCGGTATGCCTCCAGCCGGAACGCGGGCGCGGCCGGAATTTCGATTCTGACCTTGACGAACGGGTCGACGACACGGCAGGAGGTTGCGGCGAGAATCGCCAAAAGCGCCAACCGCGAGCCCCGCCTACTTTTTTTCATCCTTTTTGCTTTTCGCTTCTTTCCCGGGAGATTGGATGTTTCCTTGACAATTCTTGTAATTGGACTTTACATAGGAATTTTCGGGATCGAGCTTCAACGCCAAGTGGTATTCCTTGAGGGCGTCCTCGAACAGCCCCTTTTTTTCGTAGGCGACGGCGAGGTTATTATGAGCCGCGGCCGACTTCGGATTGGCCTCGGCCGCTTTCTTCCAGCGGAAAATCGCCTCGTCCCAGAGGTCCCTTTCCGAGGCCCAGATTCCGAAACGGAGCTGGTCTTGAGGCCGGGACGTCGCGCAGGCGGTGAAGAGCGACACGGCCAGAACGGCGCTCAGGAAGGCCAAGGCGAAGATTCTTTTCATGCGTTACAAAGCCTAAAAATATATGTTTCGGCGAAAGACGTCAAGACGAACGTCATGCAACATTTATGCCATAAATGCGAAATTCCCGTCCGGAGCTATGAGTCTTCCCTCCGCTTTTTGATATAATGAGATCTCTTCGTCCAGCGGAAGGAGGAGCGAATGGGCGCTTGGCTCGAAGGAAAACCGGTCGCGGATAAAATCCGGGAGGAGGTCCGGGAGGAGGTCGCGCGCTGCCGGCAAGCGTGCGGCGCGGTTCCCGGCCTCGTCGGCCTCCTTGTCGGAGACAATCCCGCTTCGCAGAGCTATCTGCGGATGAAAGAGAAAGCCTGTCAAAGCCTTGGAATCGCCGGCCGCATTCAGCGCCTTCCGGCCGACATTCCTCCCGACAAGCTCAAGGCGGCCATCGACGATTTCAACGCCGACGAAGCCGTGGACGGGATCCTGGTTCAATTGCCGCTGCCGAAGGGCTTTGACACCCAGGCCGTGATCTCCTGGGTTGATCCCCGGAAGGATGTCGACGGCATCCATCCCTGGAACCTCGGCCTTCTCCTTCAAAATGAGCCGGGGCCGCGGGCGTGCACGCCGCTCGGCTGCCTCGAGCTCATCCGCTCGACCGGCGTTTCGATCGAGGGGAAGGACGTCGTGGTCATCGGGCGCAGCCTCATCGTCGGTAAACCGCTGGCGGCTATGATCACCAACGCGAACGGCACCGTCACCATCTGCCACAGCAAGACGAAGGACCTCCCCCGAGTCGCGGCCCGGGCCGAGGTCCTCATCGCGGCGATGGGCAAGCCCGGCTTCGTCGGCCCCGAGTTCGTCCGGGAGGGGGCTGTCGTCATAGACGTCGGAAGCAACGCCGTCTCGGACAAGGACCTGATCCGGCGTCTGTTCGGCGATGATGCCAAACGATTGAAAGAGGTGGACGAGAGGGGCTATACGTGGATCGGCGACGTCGATCCCCGGGCTATCGAGAAAGCCGCTTGGCTGACTCCCTCGCCGGGCGGCGTCGGGCCGCTGACCATCGCCATGCTGATGAAGAACACCCTTGAGGCGTTCAAGCGCCGGAGGAACGTCTGATGAGTTATCGAGCGGTTGCGGCCGAAAGGATTTTGTGCTATAAAAAGGGGCTTCTCGAATTTAGGAAAGAGAACACACATGCCTAAAGCCTGCGATATCTGCGGAAAGGGCCCGATTTTCGGCCACAGCGTCAGCCATTCCCACAAGGCTTCTCCGAAGAAATGGAAGCCGAATCTGCAGCATGTCAAGGCCCAGACGCCCAAGGGCGTTAAGCAAATCTGGGTCTGCACGAGATGCCTGCGCTCCGGGAAGGTTCAGAAAGCGATCTGACCTCCGCTATAATCTCTCAACCGATTGAATCCCCTCGAGGGCCGCGATTTTTTTGATGATTCCCTCGAGATGGGCAATGTCCTTGACCACGAAGCCGAGCTTGATCTGGGCCTTTTTATCGGCGTATGTCCGAACTTCGGCCTTGGTGATATTTCCTCCCTGGGCCGAAATCCTCGTCGCCACTTCAGCCAGAAGCCCGGGTGCGTCGGACGAGCGGATATTAAGTCCGGCTTTGAAATGATCCTGGGAGACTTCTCCCCAGGTAATTTCGACCATGCGCTCCGGGCTCAGCGTTTCCCGGGCAATCCGGGGGCAGCGAAGGGCGTGGGCCGTGATCCCTTTTCCCGAGCTGATATAGCCGATGATCGGCTCGCCCTTGATCGGCGAACAGCATTTGGCCAGGCGGATGAGTTCTCCATTTCTGTCTTTCACCGGGATTTCGATGTCCGTCCCCGGCGGGCGCGCCCCTTTGAGCGGCGGGGCCATTTGCTCCGGGGCCAGCTTTTCCAGAAATTTCCGGTTGACGACGATTTTGCCCAGGCCGATGAGCGCGTAGAGATCGTCGAGCGTCGCTATCCGCAGCCCGAATGCCCGGCGGAGGCGCTGGACTATGGCTTCGTTCTGGAACGCGGCCGGCGGCCAACCGAAGCGGCCCGCCTCTCTTTCCCACAGCTTTTTCCCGAGGGCGGCTCCCTTCGCTTTTTCCCGGAGATTGAGCCAGCGCTTGATCTGATGGCGGGCGCTGGAGGTGAAGGCGATATGGAGCCAGCTCCGCGACGGGATTTTGTCGGGCGCAGTCATGATCTCGACGATATCGCCCGTTTTCAGCCGCGTTTTCAACGGCGCGGCCTTCCCGTTGATCCGGGCTTGGGCGCTGTGCAGGCCGATCTCGGTGTGGATCCGGAAGGCGAAATCCAGGGCGGATGAGCCGCTCGGGAGGGCGATGACCCGGCCTTTCGGGGTGAAGACGTAGGCTTCGTCCGGGATGAGGTTGATCTTCAGAGTTTTGAGGAACTCTTTGGGATTTTTCTGCTCGCGGAAGAGCTCAACCATTTCCCGCAACCATCGCAGCCGCTGGTCTTCGCGGAGCAGCTCCTGCGGGTCCGCGTCCTTGTATTTCCAATGGGCGGCGATCCCGTTCTCGGCGAGGGTGTGCATCTCGCGGGTCCGGATCTGGATTTCGACGCTTTGTTTGTCTTCGGTGATGATCGTCGTGTGCAAGGCCTGGTAGAGGTTGGGTTTGGGCATGGCGATGAAGTCGCGGAAACGCTGGGGCAGGGGGGGCCAACTCTGATGGATGATGCCGAGAGCCGCATAGCAGTTCTTAACCGTGTCGGTAATGATCCGGAGGGCGAGGAAATCGAAGACCTGGCTGAAGTCGATCCGCTGGCTTTTCATCTTGCGATAAATGCTGTACGGGCGCTTGATCCGGGAGTAGATTTCGGCCGCGATCCCATTGTCCGTCATCAAGCGCGATAGATTTTTTTTCAGCCGCCTCAGGCCGGATTCGGCCTTTTTACGGCGGGGCTCGACAAGCGATGCGATCCGGAAGTACTCTTCAGGATCGACGTAGCGGAAAGCCAGGTCCTCAAGCTCCGCCTTGATCCGGCCCATGCCGAGGCGGGTGGCGATCGGGGCGTATATTTCGAGGGTTTCGGACGCGATCTGCCGCTGTTTGTCCTCGCTCAGGAACTTGAGCGTCTGGAGGTTGTGGAGGCGGTCGGCGAGCTTGATGAAAATGACCCGGAGGTCGTTGGTCATGGCCAGGATGATCTTCCGGATGGTCTCGGCCCGGCGCGTTTCGGGGGAGGCCTCCTGGACCCGGCTGATTTTCGTCACGCTTTCGACGAGAGAGGCGACGTCTCTGCCGAAGGCTTCCTTGAGTTCGGTGATCGTGATATCGGTATCCTCGAGCACGTCATGGAGAAGGCCGGCGACAAGGGTCGTCCGGTCCATATTCATGCCGGCCAGAAGATTCGCGACTTCGAGCGGGTGGCTGAGGTACGGTTCGCCCGAGCGCCGAACCTGGCCTTTGTGAGCCTTGGCCGAAAACACGTAGGCTTTCTGGAGGACGGCGATGTCTTTTTCGCTGAAGCGGGAGGCGATTTTTTCGAGGATATCGTTAAACCGGATCATTTTTGTTCGGGGGAAGAGTGAAGAATCCAGCCCACGGCTTCGAGGAGATTTTCGGCGACGGCCGCCGGGCGGATGCCCTTCTCTCGGAGGCGTTGTTCCGCCGCCCGGCCGAATCCCGTCCGGACGAGAACGGGCTCGGCCCCGATATTCAAACCGAAGAGGATGTCTTCGACTTTGTCGCCGATCACATAGGACCGGGAGAGGTCGATGCCGAGGTCTTCGGCCGCCCGGAGGGCCATCCCCGTCCCGGGTTTGCGGCAGGCGCAATTCTGGCGGAAGGCGGGAATATCCGACTGGTCATAGTGGGGACAGTAATATATGCCGTCGAGGTGGATCCCTTGAGAGGCGAATGCCGTCGCCATTTTGCGATGGATTTCCCGGAGGTCGTTCTCGGTCAGCAGCCCCCGCCCGATTCCCGACTGATTCGTGGTGATGACGGCCAAAAATCCGGCAGCCTGGATTTTGCGCACGGCGTCGTAGCTGTAGGGGTAAATCTCGATTTGATCATAGCTGCGCGGATAGCCCACGTCGACGTTGATCGTCCCGTCGCGGTCGAGAAAGACAGCCCGCCTTGTCATGTCAGGTATGCCGCCGCAGCCGAAAAAACTTCCTCGGCCGAGATTTGGACCAGGCACCGGTGGTCGTAAGGGCAGGCCCGATAGGAACAAGGCCAGCAGGGAATATCGTCTCTTTTAACGACCGTCGCCGGCTCATGAAATGGCGCGGTCACCCTCGGATCCGTAGGTCCGAAGACGGCGACGACGGGAACGCGGAGGGCATTGGCCATGTGAACCGGGCCGGTATCGTTCGAGATGAACACGGCGGCCTCGCTGATGAGGGCGAGCATTTGGCGCAGGCTGGTTTTTCCGGCCAGGCTGGGCGGCGGCGGGTCTAAGGCCGAGGCGATCTCTTCCGCGAGGGGAGCGTCTCCCGCGCCTCCGACAACAAGGACTTCCAGTTTTTTTTGCTCGCGAAGTCGACCGGCCAGTGCCGCGAATTTCGTCGCGGGCCAGCGCTTGGCCTGACCATACGCCGCGCCTGGGGCAATAAGGGCGAATTGTTTTCCGGGGTCAAGGCCGAAGGCGCGCACCGAATTTCGAGCCGCTTCCTTTTCCTCCTCGGAAACGGACATCCGGATCTCCGGAGGGAGGATCCGGAGACCCAGCCCCTCCAGGAGCTGAAGATAATGGAGAACCATATGCCGGACGTGGCCCGGGCTTCCCGGTAAAACGCGTTTGGTGAGAAAAAGACCGCGTCCGCCGCGTCGATATCCCCAGCGCTCCGGAATCCTGGCCAGGCTGAAAAGCAGGGCCGAGGACAGGGAATTGGTCAGAAGAAGGCCGATGTCAAACCTATGGCTTTGTAGATTTTTCGCCGCGGCGCGCAGCGCGCCGGGGCCATGGCCGTCGGCAACGGCGATGACCCGGCCCGCATACGGCGTCCCTAAAAAAAGATCTTTGACCCAGGGATGGGCCGCGATCCAGACTTCTCCGCGAGGATAATTGGCCTTAAGGCTTTCAAGCGCCGGGAGGGCGAAGATGACATCTCCGATCCAGTTGGGAATGCGGACCACGATCTTCATGGCGTGGAATCGGCCCCGCTAATCGGAACAAGGCTTGTCGGAAGGGCTGGTCTCGGTTTTCTTCCCGGCATCGGCCGTGTCTTTGGGCTTCTTCTCCTTCGCCGGGATTTCTGCCGGGATTTCCTTCTTGGCATAATCGGTGATATAGAATCCGCTGCCTTTAAATTGAATGGCCGCGCTCGAAATCACCTTTTTCAAGAGGCCGCCGCAACCCGGGCATTTATTGCACGGCGGGTCGGACACCTTTTGCAGCTTCTCGAACCGCTTATGACATTTCTGACATTTATACTCGTAAATCGGCATATGTCAATCCTTTACAGATTCATATTATAACACAATAAGGCCGGGCATGTATCTCTTAAGCCAAGCCTCCGGACGGCCTATCGGCGAGCCGGGGAACTTCCGGGCGCGTCATTCATGGAAGACCATGGCTTCGAAGGCGAAGATCTCCGCGCCTTTCTTCCAGGCGTCGGGCGGCAGGCCGGCCTTGAGGCAGGCTTGGGCCAGGAATTCCTCGCGGTCCCAGTTGTTTTCGACCGGGACCTGGGGCAGCAGCAAGCCGCGCCGCCCGCCCTGGGCGATCACCAAGCCGTGCTTTCCGACTTGGACCTGGCCGGGATTGTCGATTTTTCGGAGCGGAGTGAGGACGGAAATTTCATAGTCCAGGGTCTTGAGCTCGTCCGCGCTCACCGGAGCAAAACGGGTGTCCTCGGTCGCGGCGTAGATGGCGCATTGGAGGACGGCGAGATGAAGAGGATAGACCGCTTCGATGAATCCGATGCATCCGCGGAGGTCGCCGCGCTTGCGGAGCGTGACGAAAGCGCCTCTCGCCGCTTTCAAATTCGGGTCGGCCGTCTCATGGGTCAAAACTTTTCGCTCGCGGACATAGAGTTCCACGGCCTGCCTGGCGAGGCGAAGCAAATCTTTTTTTTCTTCGGCGGACAGGGAAAACGCCTCTTGCGGGGATGAGGCCAAGGCGGTCGTCACGCCGGCCCCCGCTAAAAGAGCTCCGAGGCGCCCGCCTCCCGGATTCTTCTCCGTTGTCGTGACGGCCGCGGCGAAATAGCCGACGACCTGGTCTTCCGCCCCGCCGGCGTCCGCGGAATCGGCGTAGTCAAGGATCGTGGCTTTTGTTTCGCCCAGCCTCTGAGCATAGAGGAGCGCGGCGACGACGGCCGCGCCGCCGCACAGGATATTTTCGTTGCGCTCGATCTTCCGCAAGAGAACATTCGTTTTCAACTCCGTGACGAGGGCGATCGTGTTTTTGTCGAGGGCGTTCGCTTCGCTTTTTCGCAGAAAATGGGACATATCGGTCGAGGCGATGACGAGCGCTTTCTGATTTTTGAGGACCTTGGCTAGAGCCCCGGCCAGTGTCCTCACGGTCTCTTCCGACGGGTTGCCCATCACGACCGGAACGATCTTGGCCCGCGGCAGGGTCTTCTGAATGAAGGGGACTTGGACTTCGAGAGAATGCTCTTCGGCCTGAGCTTCCGGGATAAACGAAAATCCGGACGCGCGGCTGAGCTCCTGAGCGAGGCGGGCGTCGACCTCGGCGACGCCAAGCGGCGTTTCAAATCCGCCTCGGGGATAAATTGAGCATCCTTCGAATCCGAGGCGGTGGGAGGGGCCGACGATGATGACGGTGTCGATGTCGCTCCCCTGGACCAGACGGTAGGCGGCGGCCGCCGTTTTCCCCGAATAAACATAACCGGCGTGGGGAACAATCAGTGCCCGGATCCGGCCCGGAACCGGGACGCAGGTCCCGGCGGCGGAAAGATATTGGTCGAGCGTCCTGGACAATGCGTCCCTGTCGGAATCATAAAATCGTCCGGACCAGACGGGGCGGCGGAGGCCCTGCGAATGAGCGCCGAGGGCCAGCACAAACATGCCCAGGATAAAAAAGACGGTGTGTTTTTTCATGGCGCGCTCGCTGATTTCTCTCCTCACTATAGCCCCGCTTCGGGAGAAAATCAAATCTTCACCCCGATGAGAAAAACCCATGAAACTGTACTACGGTCAGTCCGAGTTGACTTTTTTGCCGGCTTGCATACAATTGATTGCGGAAGGTTATAGATGAAGGATTTTTTCAAGACGCTGATTACGATCGTCGCCATCGGCACGGCGTTTTTGGTCGGGTTTCATTTCGGCAAAGAGAAGGCAAAAGTCAAAATCCCGGAATTTCAACAGGATTGAAGACGACCGCCTGACGTTCCGGGAATCGGGTGGACAGGTTTTCCCTCTTTTCTTTTTTCCGCGCGGGCTCTATAATATGTTCGACCTTTGATCCGGGCACGGAAATCTGGCCGAAAATTTCTTTTGAGGAAAGATCATGAATTGGGGAGTCACCGGCATTCTCGCCCTCTTCGGCGCATTCGTCGTTCTCCTGATTTTCAACCCGAACCTGTCCTGTTTCGGAAAACGGCTGAAATCGCCGTTCTATCCCCTGTTGCGCCGGAGACAAATCGAGAGAGAGCGGGCCCGGCAGGGACGCCCCGTCCCGACCGAGGATTATGGATTTCATCTTTCGGATGGGGACGCGCCGAAGCCCGCGCCCCGGAATAACCCGGATCGAAAAAAAGCCGACGATTACGGATTTAAGCTGGATTGAGCCTTCGGCCCGGCCACGAAACGAGGAGAGGGGAAGCGGTCAGTAATGAAACAAGTCCGGCCCCCGGTCATTGCCCTGGTCGCTTTCGTGATCATGGCCGCGGGCTGCCGCATTCCCAAGGCGAGCATGGCCCCGGTTCCGCCCGGCTGGAAAGCGCTCGAGGGATATGGGAGCCTCAAGTTCCTGATCCGCGGTGAAACGGGGCGGTCCCGGTTTTCCTTTGTCATCGAACCCCCGGGCCGGGGGAGGATCGTCGTGGCCGACGCTTTCAACCGGACCCTGGCCGAAATTTTTATCGCGGGGAATGATGGCTATTTCGTCTTGGCCCGCGAGCGGGCCTATTGGAAGGCGCCTCCTCAAGATATCTTCGAGAAATTTATCGGATTCGGACTCAACCTCGAGGAAATGGGGTGGCTCCTCGGCGGCCGGTGGAAACAGGCGCGCGCGGCGGCTTCCCCTGCTTTCGCCGCATGGGAGCTCACGGAAGACGGCGAGGGCCGGACGGCGTCCGGGCGCAAGGGCGCATTCTCCTTTAAAGTCCTCGAATATTTTAAGAGAAGCCCGGTTCCCCGCCGCGTCGATTTTTTGAGCGATCTCGGGCGGGGGAGGATCACCATCCTCTCCGTCGCCTTTGAGGCCGCCGTCGTTTCGGCGGCTTTCCGCCTGGATTTTTTGAAAACATGCGCCTCCAAAAGTTGGGAAGAGATTGAAAAGATATTCCGGCATGACGATCAAATCTTTCGCTAAGATCAACCTCGGCCTGGAAATCATCGGGAAGAGACCCGACGGCTACCACGACATCCGGACCCTTTTCCAATGGATCGACCTATGGGATGACTTCGAGTTCCGGCTCTTGCCGTCCAAAGATATCCGTCTTCGGGGAAGCGACCCCGCGATTCCTTGGGATGAAACGAACTTGATCTTTAAGGCGACTAAGCTCCTCCAGGCCCGGTTCGGTGCTCCCGGAGGAGTGGAGATCTCCGTCACGAAAAACATCCCGGCGGGTCGGGGGCTGGGCGGCGGCAGCAGCAATGCCGCCACGACCATATTCGCCCTGGCCAGGCTCTGGGAACTCGGACTTTCGGGCGATGACATGGCAGAGGTCGGAAAAGAGCTGGGGGCCGATGTCGCCTATTTCTTTTTCGGGGGGCTTTGCTTGGGGGAAGGGCGCGGCGACCGACTGACCGAGCTCCCCGACCTGCCCCGCCTCCCTGTCGTTCTGGCGTTTCCGCCGTTTCCGGTTTCGACCGCGTTGATTTACGGAGCATTGCGCTTCTCCTCCTTGACTTCGAAAGCCCAAAACAGTAAAATTATGCAGTTTTTAGAGACCCGAGAACTAGGTTTTCTAGAAAATCGACTCGAAGGCACGATCTTCCGTCTCTATCCTCAGTTAAGAGACTACAAGAGCCTTTTCCGAAACCACGGCGCGGAATTGTCTCTTGTGACAGGCTCGGGCTCGGCAGTGTACGGGATCTTTCGGGACAGAGGAAAGGCCGAGCGGTGCCTGGCGGACTTGCGGAAACGAGGTGCGGCCGTTCTCGTGGATACGGTCACGCGGCTTCAAGGCAGGAACGAGCTTGAGGCTGGGGTGTCGCCAAGCGGTAAGGCAGCGGACTTTGGATCCGCCATTCGGGGGTTCGAATCCTCCCGCCCCAGTTTTGGCCCTAAAAAGGAATAAACGCTTGCCACAAAGGAATCGAACATGAAAGTGTTTGCCGGGTCATCGAATATCGCCTTGGCCCAGGAAATCGGGAACTATCTCAAGATTGAACTGGGCAGCTGCGTCCTGGAGCGATTCAGCGACGGCGAAATTCATTTCTATATCGACGAGAATGTGCGCGGCGCCGATATCTTCGTCATCCAAAGCGGCAGTTACCCGGCCAACGCCCACCTGATGGAGCTTTTCCTCATGATCGACGCCTTCAAGCGGGCCTCGGCCGAGCGGATCACGGCCGTTATTCCGTATTACGCCTACGCCCGCCAGGATTGGAAAGATAGGCCGCGCGTGCCGATCTCGGCACGCCTCGTCGCGGACCTCCTGGAAGCTTCGGGGGCCGACCGAATCCTGACCATGGACCTCCATTCGCCCCAGATCCAGGGTTTTTTTTCCATCCCCGTGGACAACCTCGTCGGCCAGCCGGTGCTGGCGAAGTATATCCAGAGCCTGGACCTTCCCGAGTTGACCATCGTTTCGCCCGATGCGGGCGGGGTCGGACGGGCCAAATTTTTCGCGAAAAGGCTCGAGGCGAACCTGGCCATCATCGACAAACGGCGGCCGGCGCCGAACGTCGCCCAGGTCTTCAACGTCATCGGCGACGTTGCGGACAAAAGCTGCGTTCTCTTCGACGACATGGTCGATACGGCCGAAACCTTGGTCCTCAGCGCCGAGGCTCTGATAGCGAACGGAGCGAGAAGCGTTCTCGCCGCCTGCACCCATGCCGTCCTATCCGGTCAAGCTATTGCCAAAATCGAAAAATCGGCCATCACGAAACTGATCGTTTCGAATACCATCCCCTTGAACGATAAGAGCCGAGCTTGCTCGAAAATCATCACCCTGTCGGTCGCCGAGATTTTCGGCGAAGCGATCCGCCGGATCAACGAAGGAAGCTCGGTGAGTTCATTATTTGTCTGAGCGCGTAAGGAGGAATGCGAAGATGAGTTTGGTCATCAAGAGTGAAAAAAGAGATATCTTCGGGAAGAACGCGTCCCGCCGGATCCGAAAGGAGGGGATGATCCCCGCCATCCTCTACGGGGAAGGCGCGGCGAGCGTGCCCCTTGTCTTGAGCAAGAAGGACGTCATCACGATCCTCAGGTCCGAAAGCGGAGAGAACACGATCTTCCGGATCGTCTTCGATTCCGAGGAAAAAAACGTCATGATCAAGGACATGCAGATCGATCCGACAACGGACGAATTGCTCCACGCCGATCTGATCCAGATCGCCATGGACAAGCTGATCCGGGTCAATGTCCCGTTGAATCTCGTCGGCGAAGCCTTCGGGGTCAAGACCGAAGGCGGATTCGTGGACTTCATGACCCGCGAACTCGAGGTCGAATGTCTGCCGGCGGACATCCCCGAAAACATCTCTGTCGATATTTCGTCCCTGCACCTCCACCAGTCGCTCAAAGTCAGCGACATCGTCCCGCCCGCCGGCGTCAAGGTCATTAATGAACCGAACGCCGTCGTCGTCCTCATCCAGGTACCCCACGAGGAGAAGGTCGAGGTCAAGCCGGAAGAAGCCGCAGCCGTGGAGGCCGCTCCCGAAGCCGCCGAGCCCGAGGTCATCAAGAAAGAGCGGAAGAAAGAAGAAGAGGAGGAGAAGTAGTCCGTGTGGGCCGTCGTCGGCCTGGGGAATCCCGGGCGCCGCTACACGGAAACGCGCCACAATGTGGGTTTTATGTTCATTAAAAATTTGGCCCGGAACTGGGGTGTCCGGGTGAAAAAGAACGCCTTCCTGTCCAAAACGGCCGAAGTGACGCGCGCCTCGGAAAAAATCATCCTGGCCATGCCCCAGACGTTCATGAATTCGAGCGGGCAGGCCGTCCGGGAGATGATCCGCGGGAGGCGTCTCCCGGCGGACCGGTTGATCGTTGTATATGACGATGTCGAAATCCCTCTCGGAGACATCCGCGTGCGCAAGGACGGCGGGCCGGGGACCCATAAAGGGATGGCCTCGATCGTTCTGGAAATCGCCACGACCCGCTTTCCCAGAATCCGGGTGGGCATCGGGCCGGCCATGGACGACGGCGATATCGTCCGCTTCGTTCTCTCGAACTTCCGGAAAGAGGAGAAAAAGCGCCTGGACAAGAGCCTGGAGAAAGCCGAAGAAGCTCTCGATCTGATTCTGGCCGGCCAAATCGAGGCGGCGATGAATCAGTTCAATTAAAGACAAACGAGGGGACAACGGAACGTTCTCTCCTTGCTCCTCCCGCGAGACGGGAGGAGCTGACCGACCATAAGGAGGTTTTCATGAGGTTGTACGAAACGGGGTTTTTGATCGCCCCCAACATCACCGATGAAGAGGCCGAGGCCATCATCCAGCAGATGGCCGAGATCGTCTCTCAGAAAAACGGGAAAATGATCAAGCTGGACAAGTGGGGAAAGCGAAGGACGGCCTACGCCCTCAAGAAATTCAACGAGGCCGCTTACGTCTTTTTCCATTATGAGGGCGGGCCCGACATTCCCCTGGAGCTCGCCCGCCGCTTCCGCCAGATGGACACGATTCTTCGCTATTTGACCGTGGTCAAAGAGACGCAGCCGAACGTCCGCAAGAAGAAGAAGGCGGCCGGCCGGACCCGAGCCAAAGAGAGCTCGTCCGAAGAATCGGCCGAAGACCAGGCGGCCAAGCCCGAGGGCGGCGCGGCGCAGGCGAAAACAGGCGAGGAGGTGTCGCATGGCTAGAGAAGAACGAACCGACCGGCCGGAAAAAAGCTCTTACAAGAAATTCTTTCCGCCGAAGAAGAAATTCTGCCGCTTTTGCCAGAGGAACGTGAAGTTCATCGATCACAAGAACGTCGATATCCTGAAGAAATACATCCCGGACCGGGGGAAAATATCGCCCCGCCGCATCACCGGCACATGCTCCTTTCACCAGCGGAAGCTCGCCATGGCGATTAAAAGAGCACGGCTCCTGGCGCTCGTACCCTATGTCGAAGACTGATCGCCGCGGCGCGCAGCGGGAGGAATCATGAAGGTTATCCTGAAAAACGATGTCGAAAACGTGGGACGGAAAGGCGATCTGGTCAACGTCGCCCCGGGGTTCGGGCGGAATTTTCTCATCCCCAGGAAGCTGGCGCTCGAAGTCACACCATCGAATATGAAGATGATCGAGATCGAACGGCAGGTCCTCAAGAAAAAGGTTGAACAGGAGCGGATGTCGTGCCGGGAGCTCATAACCCGTCTCAACGAAGTCACTCTGAGTTTCGCCCGGAAGGCGGGGGAAAAAGACCACATCTTCGGCTCGGTAAGCGCCGGGGACATCAAAGAGGCTCTGGACGCGCTGGGGTTCGATGTCGACAAGAAAAAAATCATCCTGGACGAGCCGTTGAAACGGCTGGGGAACTATTCCGTTCCCCTCAAAATCTATCATGATGACAAGGCGGAGATTAAAGTCGCCATCGTCAAAGAAGAGGAAAAAGCGGTCGGCGAGTAAGGCGCGTTACGTTCTCCCGGCGGCCGATGGCCTCCCGGGGCCAAGCTTCGCCGGAAACGAAGGAGGAGAGTCGTGGAACTCGATCTCATGTTTCTTAAGAAGACTCCTCCCCACAGTCCCGAAGCGGAGAAGACCGTCCTCGGCGCCATCCTTGTCAACAATAAAAACCTGAATGTGGTCCTGTCCGTCATTTCTCCGGCGGACTTTTACAAGGACGCCCACCGGAAGATCCTGGAGAAGATCGTCAATCTCGTCGACAGCGGGAGTCCGGTCGAGCTCCTGGCCCTGAGCGAGGAGCTGCGCCGGGAGGGATCCATGGAGGATGTCGGCGGCGCCGCCTATATCGCCTCGCTGATGGATGGGGTGCCCAAAAGCCTGAACGTCGAATATTACGCCAGGATCATCAAGGAAAAAGCCCTCCTCCGCCGGCTGATCCTTTCTTCGGCCGGCACCATCAAGGCGAGCTACGAGGAGAAAGAGGATGCGGATGATATTCTCGACTCCGCCCAAGCCTCGATTCTCGATGTCGCCGAAGAGCGGACCAAACAGGGATTCATTCCCCTGGGCGAGCTGACCGGCCCGACCATCGAACTTATCGAAAAGCTGGCCGACCGGCGCGAAGCGGTGACGGGTGTTCCGACGGGATTCCGCGACCTCAACAAGATTACGGCCGGTTTTCACCCCAAGGAGCTCGTCATTGTCGCCGCGCGTCCGTCGATGGGAAAAACCGCCCTGTGTTTGAATATGTCGCAGTACGTCGGGCTCAAGACGGATTTCGCCGTGGGCTTCTTCTCCATGGAGATGTCCAAGGAGTCCCTCGCCATTCGGATGCTTTGCGCCGACGCCCTGGTCGACATCAAGAACGTCCGGACCGGTTTTATCGGTGACCGCGACCTCGAGCGGCTCCGCTTGAGCGCGGAACGGCTGTCCCACGCCAAGGTTTATCTGGATGAAACGCCCGCCCTGACCTTGATGGAGATGAAGGCCAAGTCCCGGCGGCTCAAGATGGAAAGACATCTGGATATCGTCTTCGTCGATTACATCCAGTTGATGAGAGCCGGCAGCCGGTTTGAAAACCGCAACCAGGAAATGTCCTACATCTCGCGGTCGCTCAAGGAGCTGGCCAAAGAGCTTGCAATCCCGGTCGTCGGCATTTCCCAGCTCAGCCGCGCCCCGGAAAAAATGCGCCGCGAGCCGCGGCCGCAGCTCTCCGACCTCCGCGAATCGGGAGCCATCGAGCAGGACGCCGACGTGGTTGTTTTCATCTACCGCCCGGAGATGTACCTGGCGCCCGAGGAACGGAAGCAGAATACGACTCTCCAAGGGGTTGCCGAAGTCATCGTCGCCAAACAGCGCAACGGACCGACGGGCACCATCAAGCTCGCTTTTCAAGATAAGTACGCCCGTTTTGCCGACTTGGAATTCATATACGCCGAGTCCGAGGAGTGACGATGGCCCGGAAACTCCCCAGCTCTCTCCCCGGGGAGTTCTTCCGGCAGCTGGGCGAGGCGGGGCTCCTTTCGGCCCGGACGTTCAAGAATTTTTTTAAAATCCCCTGGGAAAAGGCGATCCTTATCCAGCAGCTGGATGAGATGGGGGTCCGCTCGCTTCCCGTCGTTTCTCTCACCGCGGCCTTCGGCGGCCTCATTTTCGGGCTGCAAACGGATATCGGATTCCACCGCTATATCGGCCCCGGCTCCGAAGCTTATGGAGCGCCGATCACCTCCCTCAGCCCGGCCTCCAGGCGCGAGCTGTACTTCGGCCCCGGAATGACATTGCGATGAAAGTCAAAGCCGTTTTCGTCTGCCAGAATTGCGGAGCGCAGTCGCCCAAATGGCTCGGCCGCTGTCCGAGCTGCGGCGAATGGAATACGCTTGTCGAGGAGATCCAAGAGGAGAGCGGCGGCGATTATTCTTTCGCCCAGTCCGAACCCGTGCTGTACCGGGAAATCAAAGAGGTCAAGAATCCCCGGGCCAAAGTGAAGATCGAAGAGTTCAACAAAGTCCTGGGAGGCGGCGTGGTCCTCGGGTCGCTGGTCCTCATCGGCGGCGAGCCGGGAATCGGAAAATCGACCCTCCTCCTCCAGGTCTCCCGCGATTTCGCCGTTGACGGCGACAAGGTCCTTTATGTGTCCGGAGAAGAATCCCTCGAGCAGATGAAACTCCGCGGCGACCGCCTCGGTGTCCGCGACGGCGAACTCTTCCTTCTCGCCGAGACGAACCTCGAGCGCATTTTAGCCCAGGCGGAGAAAATCCGGCCCAAGGTGTTCGTCCTGGACTCCATCCAGACCGTGTTCTCGGGGAAATTAGCCTCGAGCCCGGGCACGATCAGCCAGGTCCGGGAAGTGGCCAACCAGGTCTTCCGCTTCGCCAAGCGCAACCAGATCTCGTCGTTTCTCATCGGCCATATCACGAAGGAAGGGTCGCTGGCCGGACCCAAATCCCTCGAACACATGGTCGACGTCGTGCTCCTCTTCGAAGGCGAGCGCGATCACAGCCACCGCGTTCTGCGGGCCCTCAAAAACAGGTTCGGCCCGGTCTCGGAGCTGGCCATATTTGAGATGGCGGCCTCCGGGCTTCAGGCGATATCCAATCCTTCGGCGTTTTTTCTCAAGGAGAGGCCGGAGAACGAAGCCGGCAGCGCCGTCGTCGCGACCATCAAGGGCTCGCGACCTTTGCTCATTGAAATCCAGGCGCTTGTGTCCTCGACTCTCTTTGCCTCAAATCCGAGACGAATGACGGTCGGCCTGGATCATTTCCGGGCGGCCATGCTCCTTGCCGTGATCGAAAAAAAGACAGGATACAGTTTCGCCGGTGAAGACATTTATCTGAACGCGGCCGGCGGGCTGGTCATTGAAGAACCGGCGGCTGACCTGGGCATCGGGCTGGCCGTCATATCCTGCCTTAAGAACCGCCCCGTCCCTTCCGCCGTGGCCGCCTTCGGAGAAGTGGGATTGAGCGGAGAAATCCGCTCGGTCGGGCAAGCCCTGGCCCGGGCGAAAGAGGCGGTTTCTCTCGGCTTCGGAACCGTCATCTGTCCCCAGGGCAATATCGCTCAACTTGAAAAGGACGGCCTCGCCGGGACAAAGCTTGTCGGAGTCAAAAATATCAAACAGGCTATAGACCTGATTTTTTAGTCATAATATAAGGAAGGCGTTTCATGGAAATATTCATTTTTCGCGTTCTCATCAGCGCTCTCGTAGCCGCCGCCGGGTATTTCTTTCCGGTCTTCGGCCTCGACCCCCTCGTCTCCGCGGTCATCGCCTTCGCCCTGGCCGCGATCATCATGCATCTCGAGACGAGGATCCGGAAAACCCAATTCAAGGTGATTTGGGGTTCGACGATCGGGACCTTCGCCGGCGTCCTTCTGGGTTGGGGACTGGGCGCGGTCTATCATTCGATCACCGACGATCATCCGACATCGGCCTTCATCCGCATTTTTTTCCTGATCATCATGCCCTACATCGGCTTTCTCGTCGGATCGCGGAAATCGGAGTGGCTCGACCCGGCTTACCTTTTCCGCTTTTTCAAGGACAGAAGCGTCGGGCGGAGCTATAAGATCCTGGATACGAGCGTCATCATCGACGGCCGCATCACCGATCTGTGCGACACGGGCTTTATCGAGGGGACGCTCGTCGTCACCCAGTTCGTCCTCAAAGAACTGCAGCTTATCGCCGATTCCGCTGACGGCTTGAAGCGGCAGCGGGGCCGGCGCGGGCTCGATGTCCTCGACCATCTGCAGAAATCGAAACAGACCGCGGTCATGATCACGGAGATGGATTTTCCCGACATCCGGGATGTGGATTCCAAGCTCATCGAATTGGGAAAACGGTTGGACGCGAAAATCGTGACCAACGACCTCAACCTCAACAAGATCGCCAGGCTTCAGGGCATCCCCGTCCTCAACATCAATGAACTGGCCAATGCCCTCAAGCCCATCGTCCTCCCCGGGGAAGCGATGCGGGTCTTCATCATCAAGGAAGGAAAAGAAAAAGATCAGGGCGTGGCCTATTTGGACGACGGGACGATGGTCGTCGTCGACAATTCGCGGCGGATGATCGGCCAGAACATCGATGTCACGGTCACCTCCGTTCTCCAGACGACGGTCGGCAAAATGATTTTCGGCCGCTATAACGAAGAACGATGAAGAAGGTGACGGCAGTCATCGTCGCCGCCGGCGAAGGCCGGCGCTTCGGGTCGCCGAAGCAGTTCGCCCTTCTTCGGGGGCGCTCCGTCCTCGATTGGTCGTTGGCTGTTTTCGACCAGCATCCGCGGATAACGGATGTCATTCTCGTCCTTCCGGACGAGGCTCTCGGAAAAAAATTCATGAGCGCCCATGGGAAGCTCCGGGCTGTCGTTCGCGGCGGAGCGGAGCGCCAGGATTCGGTATTTCGCGGATTTTTGGAACTCGACCCGCGCCGGACGGAAATCGTTTTGATCCACGACGGGGCCCGGCCGCTCGTCTCGGGCGCCCTGATCCGCCGGGTCATCCGGGAGACCGAAAAGCACGGGGCTTGCGTTCCCGGAATTCCCCTGGAGGATACCGTGAAGAGAGTGGACGGCGGGCTAATCGTCAGGACTCTGGATCGGTCCAAGCTTTCCCGGATCCAAACGCCCCAAGGGTTCAGCTACGCGCTGTTGAAGCGAGCTTTCGCCAGGGCCTGGGCCGACAATTTTTACGGAACGGACGATGCTTCGCTCGTCGAGCGTCTGGGCGAAAAAGTCGTGGTGACCGAAGGCGATCCGAAGAACATCAAGATCACGACCCTCCTGGATTTGAAGTTGGCCGAGGTCCACCTTGAGGATTAGAGTCGGGATGGGTTACGACCTGCACCGGCTGGCGGCCGGCCGGCCCCTTTATCTCGGCGGCTTGAAGATTCCTTTTTCTTCGGGCTGCGTCGGGCACTCGGACGGTGACGCGCTCATTCATGCTTTGATCGACGCCATCTTGGGGGCCTCGGGCGAAGACGATATCGGTCGGCTGTTCCCGGATACCGACCCGAAATACAAGGATATCCGGAGCACGGAGCTTTTGAAAACCGTCATGGCCCGGCTGGGAAACAAGCATCTTGAAATCCTCCATGCGGATGCGGTGGTCGTCGCGGAACGGCCGAAACTCGGCCCTTGGTTTTCAGGGATGAAAGATATCCTGGGCCCGCTTCTCGGCCTCGAAAAGGACCAGCTGGGATTGAAGGCCAAGACGAACGAAGGATTGGGGCTCGTCGGGCGGGGCCGGGCGGTGGCCTGCTGGGCTGTTGTTCTTATCGGGGAAAAGCGAAGGCGGGAAATTCAAGCATAAAAAAAGGCCGCCGTCTTCTCTCGTGAGACATACGGCAGCCTGTCAAAAGAGGGGAAGAGAGTGGATGCTGATGGGGCCTGCGGTCAAAGCCGTTATCCTTTGATGTCGCGACGGTGCCCGGCCGCGTCGGTTTTCGGCAAATAATTGATGATGGAGTCATAGCCGGCGGCTTTGCCAACTCTCATGATCTCTACGGCCGGAGCGGCGATGAGGTTGAAGCCGAAAATCGTCAGGAACAGGGCCGCAGCGAGAATCACAAGCTTTTCTTTGAGCGTCATGGTGTCCTCCTTAATCGATCTCAATCGATTTTCTCATGCGTCTTTCGACGCACTCAACACTATATACGCGATGAAAGCGGAAAAGGTTTCCTTTTTTTCATCATGGTCCGGGTTTTCCCTTTCGGCGTGCGTTCAAAGCCATGGAACAGGGTCGCGTGTACCGTTTCTTGAAAACCGCACTACGGTCAGGCGGCCGTTCAATTGACTTTTTTCCGTAAGTCGGGCTATGCTCGGATGTCTTTATGAAAGGAGAGAAGGGAATGAAAAACGGTCTCCGTGTCGTCGTCATCCTGGGCTTTGCCGCGGCGGTCCTCGCCCTCGTTTCGGCCCAGGAAAGGGAAATGGTCCGCGAAGCCAGGCCGACAAAAGCGTACACCCTCGGCGGCGTGCGCCACGGCGCGAGCTTTTTTCCTCCGGTCGAATATCCGATGACAAAGCCCAAAACACCGGGCCTCATCGATTTCAGCCATTATCACCCATACGACGAAGTCAACGCCTTCTTGACCCAATGGGCCAAGGACTTCGCCGGCATCGTCGATCTGTACTCGGTCGGAAAAAGCTTCGAAGGCCGGGACGTCTGGCAGATCACCATCACCAATAAAGCCACGGGCAAGGACACGGACAAGCCGGCGATGTTCATCGAAGGCAACCGCCACTCGGGCGAGGTGACCGGCGCCGAGTCCGCTCTCTGGTTTGCCTGGCACGTCCTCTCCAGCTACGGAAAAGACCCCGAGATCACGAAGCTGGTCGACACCAAAGCGCTCTATCTGAAAGTCAAAAACAATCCGGATGGTTCCGAGCTCTATCTCAATACCGCCCAGTCAAACCGCTCGACGGTCCGGCCGTACGATGATGACCGCGACGGGCTGCTCGACGAGGACCCTCCCGAAGATCTGGACGGAAACGGCTATATCCTTCAGGTCAGGAAAAAAGTGGAGCCGGGGAAGGGCACGATGATCATCGATCCGGCGGATAAATCGGGGCGGCTGATGATCCGGGCGGCCGACGGCAAGGGGGATTATATCGTCCAATCGGAAGGCATCGACAACGACGGCGACGGCCGGATAAATGAAGACGGGATCGGGGGGCTGGACCTCCACCGCAATTATCCGGAGAACTGGCGGCCGATGCCCGGCCTCGACCTGACCGGCCGGGGTTGGACTCAGGGCGGCGCCGGCGAGTATCCGCTTTCCGAGGTCGAGACGCGCTATGTCGTCCTTTTCCTTCTCCAGCATCCGAACGTCTCGATCGGACAGACGATGGATACGACCGTCCCGATGCTCCTCCATGGCCCGTCGACGAGCCGGATGGACGAGTCCATGTTTCCCGAGGACATGAAGATCTATAAATATTTCGACGACGAAGGGAAGAAAATCACCGGATACGCCAGGGCCGGCGATACGTATTTCGATTACTCCGTCGGAAACCGCGGCATGCGCGGGATGGGAGCCCCGATGGGTGAAGCGGCGGCAGGCCGGCAGCCGGCGGAAGAAACCCCGCCGACCGGCTCACCGCTTTTCGGCCACTCTCCCGATTTCGGATATCTCTACTACGGCTCCGTCTGGTACGGCGACGAATTGTGGAACGGCGGCCGGATGAAAGATTACGACAGCGACGGCCGGGTCACGGAGCTCGAGCAACTCCGCTTTATTGACGAGGAGCTGGGCGGTAAATATTTCATCCCTTGGCATAAATTCAATCATCCGACTCTCGGCGAGGTCGAGAGCGGAGGATTCAACCCCAAGTTCTGGCGGCAAAATCCTCCGCCCGAGCTTCTGGAGGAATGGATCAAGAAAGAGGCCATGTTCAATCTCCTCCTTTATAAATCGCTTCCTCAGGTCAAAATTCTCTCGTCCGAGCTCAGGCCCGTGAAAAAGGAAAAAGAGACCTTCGAGGTCGTGTCCACGATGACGAACGAGGGATTCCTGCCGACGGCGTTGAAAATGGCCGACCGGGTGAAGATCGTCCGGCCGGACACGGTCACGATCACGCTTCCGTCCGGAGTCGAGTTCGTCGGGAGCCGGGCCCGCCAGGAAATTCCGTATCTTCAGGGCAGGGAGAAGAGGGAAGTCCGCTGGAAGGTCAAGGTGAAGCCGGGGGCGAACGGCGAGGCGGAAATAATCCTCAGCTCGACGCGCGGCGGGATAGCGAAGGCGAAACTAAAAATCGGGTATTAAGCGGCGGGGAGGATGGGCGCCTCTCGACGTTCCGCCTGATTTTTCTTTCTTGGAGCGGCGGAAGGGACCAGCGACTTTTTCGCCGAGAGAATGGGAGCGCCCGAAGAAGGAGAGACGACCGACCATGAAATTCGCTTCTGTCCCGGATGAGAGCCCCTACTTCAAGCTTCTCGAGTTCATGACCAAAAAAAAGCCGGCGGCGCTGGCGACCGTCGTCGGAGCGGAAGGATCGACTCCCCAAGTCGTCGGGGCCTCGGCTCTGTTTTCCACGGAAGGGCTTGTCTGCGGCACGATCGGAGGCGGTTTTCTCGAGGCCGAAGCGGAGAGGATTGCCCGCCGGGCGATTCAAAAAGGCGAATCGCGCCTGCGGGTCTTCAATCTGGCCGAGAATGATTTCGAGGAGGCGGACGGCGTTTGCGGGGGGAAGATGACGGTCCTCATCGATGCCCGGCCGGAACTGAACGGCCGCGCGTTTCGCGAGCTTGCGGAGGCCTGGCGCCATCGGCGGGCCGGAGTCCTGGCGACGTTTATCGGACAAAGCCGCGGGATTGTTCGAAGCTTGGTCCGCTCCTGGATCCCGTTTAGGCGAAGACCGGGCGGACATCGCCCATTCTTGCCACCCGATTTTGAGGGCAGAATTCACCAGGCCGTCGCCCTCAACAGGCCGATATTGACCTCCCAGCGAGGCCGGCGGCTATATCTTGAACCGCATGTGCCTCCTTCCCGGCTGGTCATCGCCGGGGCGGGGCACGTCGGGCGGGCCGTTGCCAGCCTGGGCGGCTTCCTTGGATTCGATGTTGTCGTCATCGATGACCGGCCCGAATTCGCCAACACGGCCCGCTTCCCGGAAGCCGGACAGCTTATCGTCGGGGACATCGCCGGGAGCCTGGACGCTCTTCCGGTCTCATCCGAGACTTATATCGTCATCGTCACGCGAGGACATCGCCAGGATGAAGCGGCGCTCCGCGCCTGTATCCGCCGCCGGGCCGCCTATATCGGGTTGATCGGAAGCCGCCACAAAGTCGTCCTGATGAAAGAAAGATTTCTGAAAAAGGACCGGGCGACTCCGGCAGAATGGGGCCGCGTCCATACCCCGATCGGGCTTCCGATCGGTTCGAAGACCGTGGAAGAGATCGCGGTGAGCATCGCCGCCGAACTTGTTCTCGTCCGTTCCAAAAGGAAAAAGGCATAAATGATTTCGGCCGTCATTCTCGCCGCCGGCGAATCGCGAAGGATGGGCCAGCCGAAGCAGCTTCTTCCGTACGGCCGGAGCACGGTCATCGAAACCGTTATCGAGAATGTCCTCCGTTCCGCGGTGGACTATACGCTCGTGGTTCTCGGAGCTTCGAGTCGGAGCATAAGGCCGTTGATCTCGAAATATCCTGTCCATATCACCCGAAATCCTCTTTACCGCTCCGGGATGCTTTCATCCGTCCGATGGGGGATCCGGCATCTCCCCTCGGACGTCCGGGCCGCTCTCGTCTTTCTCGGCGACCAGCCTTGGATAACGCCGGAGATCGTCGATCGCATGATTTCCGCCTATCGAAAAACGGGAAAAGGGCTCGTCTTTCCGGTTTACGATAAAGGAGGGGGGCATCCCCTCCTCGTCGATCTGAAATACAGGCAGGCGATCGCGGTTTTGGATTCCGGGATCGGCTTGAAAGAGATTGTCAGCCTCTATCCCGCCGACGTCCTCCGGGTTTCCGTCCCTTTCCCGGGAATTCTGGACGACCTGGACACGCCCGGCGATTACCGGAGACATGTTCTCCGGCATCGTCCAAAGTCGTGAGCCGCGACGGGGTTCGATTCTTTCAAAGCTTCAGAGATCCGGTGTGTCTAATTCTTTTGGTAAAAAAAGGAAGATTAATAAGAGGTCTGTCGTCTAATAGGTATGTGCCCAATGGGCATGAGTCTTTTTAAATTATCAGCTCTATAAAGAAGGAGGCTTCAATGAAAAAGAGCTTGATTCTCTTAATGGCCCTCATGGTCACCGGGCTTCTGGCCCTGGCCGCTGCGGTCAACATCAGCGGCGACTGGGAAATGACCACGGTCACCCAGCGCGGCGAAATGAAAGCGCAGCTTAAGTTCGTCCAGGAGGGCGAAAAGCTGACCGTGACCCAGACCAGAATCGGACGGGATGGAACACCCCAGTAGACTAAGGGCGAAGGCACGGTTAAAGGCAACGACATCGAATGGAAGATCGTCCGTCAGGGGCCGCAAGGTGAAATGATTACAACCTACAAAGGCCAGATCGTCGACGAAAACAACCTGAAGGGGACGATGGAAGGCGGCTTCGGCGGGGGCGGCGGACAGGCGCCCGAGTGGAAGGCCGTCCGGAAACCGAAATAACCTGAATTATCTTTCCTGAACTGTCCTTAACCGCAAGAATCCCCCTCGCGTTTTCCCCTCGGGGAGGCCGAGGGGGATTTCTTTTTTTGGGGCAAAATTTCTCTTAAACCGGCGCGGAAAATCTGTTATAATTTTCAGGCTTTTGGGGTTTTGTCCCTGGCTAAGGCTCAATTCCTCAAACGCCCATTTAAAAATCAAGCGGGATGGAAGAATTCGGAGAGACTTTCGTCTAAAAGATGACGGAGGTCGAAGGCATTGATCATTCATGGAAGACAAGGCGCTCATCGAAAGGGCGCGGGACGGAGACCGCGCGGCCTTCGAGGCCATCGTCAAAAGGTATGAGAATAAAGTGTTTCATCTCGCGTATAGTTTCGTTCAGGACCGGGCCTCGGCCGATGATTTAGCCCAGGATATTTTCGTCAAGATTTACCTCTCCCTCCGGAAGTTTCATTTCAAGTCCGAGTTCGGAACCTGGCTTTACCGCCTGGCGGTCAATCATATCAAGGATCATCTCCGGAAGACCTCGCGGCGAAAGGAAATCTCTCTCGAGGAGGTCAAGGAGATGCCGTTCGCGACGGACGACGGACACGCCCAAAAGGAGCGGGAGCAGGTCGACGCCGGGAGGCGGCGAGCCGTGATGAAGGTTCTCGAAACGCTTCCTCCGAAATACCGGACGATCCTCACCCTCCGGGACGTGCGGGGCTTGTCCTACGAAGCGATTGTCCGCACCTTGAACCTCTCTCCCGGGACCGTGGATTCGCGGTTGCACCGGGCGCGGAGGATGTTGTTAAGAAAAATGGCGCCTTATTTGAGCGAAGAAGGAGGAAGCCGATGAGGTGTCGAGAAACGGAAAAATGGATTCTCCGGTCATTGGACGGGATCCTGGATCCGGCCCGGGTGAAAGCGCTGGACGGCCATATCGAAGGTTGTCCCCGCTGCCGGAAGCTGCGCGAGGCCTATATGGTTTTGCTCGGCCGCCTGAAGAGTCCGGCCGAACCCGAACCCCTCCCCCGCTTCCGGGAGCGCCTGCGATCGCGGATCGCGGACCGGGATCGGGTTGAACCCTGGACGGTCTGGGCGAAGTGGAGCCTCCGGGCCATCCCCGTCTCCCTGGTCCTCATCGGATGTTTCATCGGAGCGATCGCCTTTCTCAGTCCGAAACTCGAGGAGGACATGAGCCAGCCTGAGGCGCTTCTGCTCCAGAACGCCGACCCGCTCCAGGGCCCCCAAACCTTATTCAACGAAGAAAAAGTCGAAAACAGAAACATGATGATCATTTTCGCCGGGGATGAACGCATTCCCAACAGGAGATATTCACCGTGAAAAAATCCCGAGTTTGGATCGTCATCGCCCTCGTCCTGATTTTTGCCGCGGGCATCGTCGGAGGGATTTTCGCCGAGCGCTGGTGGATCGCCAAAAAACCGGAATTCCGGAGGAGCGCGCCGACCGGGCACTATCCGTCCATGACCCGCTGGGCGAAGGATCTGGGTTTGACCGCCGAGCAGCAGGATAAAATCAAGGCCATATTCCAGAAAAACGACGAGCGGATCAAGGAATTGCGCACGGACTACTACAAGCATCTCGGAGAGATCCGGGAGCAATTGAAAAAGGAAATCGACGCCGTTCTCACCCCCGAGCAGAAGGAGAAAATGGAGGCGATGATCCAAAAGCAACGGGAGGAATGGCGGAAGGCCAACGAACAAAGGGACAGACGCATAAATCCCCGGCAAAAACCAAATATGAAAAAGGAGAGCAACAATGAAAAAGAAAGTAATCTTTGGACTAGTGATTCTGGTGGTAATCGCCGGAGTCATCCTGGGCTTCACCCTTCTTAAGAAAGGGAAAACGAACCAGGTCAAATACAGAACCGAAGCCCTGGCCAAGGGCGATCTCGAATCCCTCGTCACGACGTCGGGGTCCCTCAACCCCGTTGACACGGTCGATGTCGGCAGCCAGGTTTCGGGCAAGATCTTGAGGCTCAATGCCGACTTCAATTCCAAAGTCACGAGGGGCCAGATCCTGGCGGAGCTCGACCTCGAACCCCTGCGATTGAAAGTCGACCAGGCCGAGGCGAACCACAGAAGCAGGGTGGCTTCACTCGAACAATCCAAGGTCCAGCTCGAAACCTCGAAGAAAAAGTTCGACCGGTCCAAAGAGCTGTTCGACAAGAAGCAGATCTCCCTTGAAGAGATGGAAACGGCGGAGTCCAACTACCTGAACGCCAAAGCGAACCTTGTTTCGGCGGAATCGCAGCTGTCCCAATCCAAATCCTCTCTTGATTCGAGCAAGGTCGACCTCTCCTATGCCACGATCCGCTCCCCGATCGACGGCGTCGTCATCAACCGGGCGGTCAATATCGGCCAGACCGTCGCGGCCAGCTATCAAGCCCCGTTGCTGTTCAAGCTCGCCAGCGATCTGGCTAAAATGCAGCTGCAGTGCGATATCGACGAGACCGACATCGGCAAGGTCAAAGAAGGGCAGAAGGTCCGGTTCACAGTCTCCGCGTATCAGGGCGAAACATTCAATGGCGTGGTCAAGCAGGTCCGGTATTCGCCCTTGACCACCCAGAATGTCGTGACCTATACGACGATCGTGAGCGCCGACAATCCCGATCTCAAGCTCCTCCCCGGCATGACCGCCACGGTCTCGATAATCACCAACGAAGCCAAGGGCGTGTTGAAAATCGCGAACTCGGCGCTGAGGTTCACCCCCACTATGCCGCAGGCGGAGCTGCAGAAAATTCTCGCTCAATATCTGCCGCAGACTCAGCAGAAGCAAGGCGGTCAGCCCGGCCAAAAAACTGAGGGCGGACAAGGCCAGCGCGCCCAAGGCCAGACTTCTCAAAACCCGAGTGGCGAGGGAGGCCAGCGCCAAGGCGGCCAGCGCCAGGGCGGTTTTCAGGCGGGGCAAATGAACTTTGAAGATATGACGCCCGAGCAGAGGCAGCGTTTGCAGCAGATGATGGCCAATCGCCAGCGCCAGAGCGGACGGGTCTGGGTGATGGACGACCAGGGCAACCTGAAGCCGTACGCCGTCAGGCTGGGGATTACGGACAACACCTATACCGAACTCACCCGGAGCGAACTCAAGGAAGGAATGAAAATCATCATCGGCCTGGAGACGCCGCAAACCACCGCTACGCAACAGCAGCAGGGCGGAATGGGCGGCCGCGGCGGGCCGGGCCAGATGATGTTCATCGGGCGCTAAGGCCCGCCTTTTTTGGATACGTCCATGGACAAGATCCTTATCCAGCTGGAGAACCTGACGAAAACATACCATGTCGGGGAAACAGAAGTTCGGGCCCTCCGCGGCGTGAGCTACACGATCCGCGGGGGGGATTTCCTCGCCATTTTGGGGCCTTCCGGGTCCGGGAAATCGACGATGATGAACATCATCGGCTGTTTGGACAAGCCCACCTCGGGCCGATATATTTTTGAAGGAGAGGAAGTCTCCACGCTCAACAAAAACGAGCTCGCCGGGATCCGGAATAAAAAGATCGGCTTCGTCTTTCAGTCCTTCAATCTCCTCTCCCGGACGACGGCCCTCGAGAACACCGAGCTTCCGCTGGTGTATTCGAACATCCCCGGCAAGGAGCAGAAAAAACGGGCTCTGGCCGCGCTCGCCTCCGTCGGGCTCCAAGACCGCGCCCATCACAAGACCAACCAGCTTTCGGGCGGCGAGCAGCAGCGGGTGGCCATCGCCCGGGCTCTCTTGAACAATCCCTCGCTCATTCTTGCCGACGAGCCGACGGGCAACCTCGACACCAAGACCAGCGACGAAATCATGACTATTTTCCGCAATCTCAATCAGGATAAAGGCATCACCATCGTCATGGTCACGCACGAAGCGGATATCGGGGGCCAGGCGAAAAAGAGAATCTTTATGCGCGACGGACAGATTATCCGCGAAGACGGGAACTAGAGGAGGCTCACCATGATATTCCGCATATTACGCGTTTCCCTCCGGGCTCTCAGCCGGAACAAGATGCGCACGTTTCTGACCATGCTGGGCATCATCATCGGCGTCGGGGCCGTTATCGCCATGGTCAGCATCGGGGCGGGCGCCAAGGCCGCGGTTGAAAGCCGGTTCGCGGCCATGGGCACGAACCTCCTGTTCGTCAGCGGCGCGAGCCGGCAGGTCCAGGGCGTCCACTCCGGCTTCGGCGGCTATCAGACCCTGACCGTCGAAGACGCTCAGGCCATCCCGGAGAGATGTCCGGCCGTCGAGTACATCTCGCCCAGCGTCAGCGCCCGGGCTCAAGTCGTTTACCTCAACAAGAACTGGAACACCCAGGTCCAGGGCACGGGAGAGAAATATCCCGAGGTCCGGAAATGGGAGATGGCGCTCGGGACTTATTTCGACGAAAGCATGGTCCGCTCGGCGGCTAAAGTCTGCGTCCTGGGGGCCGATGTGAAAACGAATCTGTTTGAGGATGCGGACCCGGTCGGCCAGACCATCCGCATCAAGAAAGTCCCGTTCATGGTCATCGGCGTCCTCAAGTCCAAAGGCCAGTCCGGCGGGTTCGGCAGCCGGGACGACATGATCTGCGTTCCCTACACGACCTGCATGAAGAGACTGCAGAAAGCCGAATTCCTGAGTTCTATCGATGTCTCGGCCGTCGCCTCGACCCAGACGCAGCAGGCGAAGCAACAAATCGCGGAGCTGCTCCGGGAGCGGCATCGGATCGCGCCCGGCGCGGCCGACGATTTCCAGGTTCAGGACATGTCCGAGATCGCCGAGGGCGCGGCCGATGCGACAAACATCCTGACCCTCCTCCTCGGGAGCATCGCCTCGATCTCGCTCCTTGTCGGCGGGATCGGGATCATGAATATCATGCTTGTCTCGGTGACGGAGAGAATCCGGGAGATCGGCATCCGGATGTCGATCGGCGCCCGGGAGCGAGACATTCTCATCCAATTCCTGGCCGAGGCGCTCGTCTTGAGCCTCGCTGGCGGGTTGCTCGGGATCGCCATGGGCGTCGGCGTCTCCAAGATCCTCCACTATATTCCCATCTTCGCCACGATCAAGACGGTCGTCTCGATGCAGTGGGTATTGATGGCCTTCTTCATTTCCGGATCGATCGGCGTATTCTTCGGATTTTACCCGGCCCGCAAGGCGTCCAAACTCGACCCGATCGACGCTCTCAGATACGAATAATAAGGAGATTTCCAATGACGTGGAAAAGAACCGCCGTTCTTATAAGCCTTCTCATATGGCTCATCCCCCTCACCGGCCTCGGCCAGGATCAGCCGGCCCAGGGAAAATCGCTTTCACTGACGCTCGACGACTGCATCCTCCGGGCGTTGAAGAACAACCTCTCGATCAAGGTGGCCGAATTCTCGCCGAAATTATCCGAGGAGTCCCTGTCCGGCGCCCAAGCTCAGTATATGCCCACGATGTCGTTCGGCTATACGCCGGGCCGGAGCGAAAACGCCTCGTTTTCATGGCTCGATACGGCCGGGACGAGCGTCTTCACGGACTCGCAGACATATAACGGGTCGATCAACGAACTGACCCCGCTGGGCGGGCGCTTCACTATTTCGATCGACGGGAGCCGGACCCACACCAATCAACGGGCTACGACGGTCGATCCGCGCTACTCGGCGAACCTCAGATTCAGCTACTCGCAGCCGATCCTCCGGAATTTCGGGGTAGCGACGACCAATCGGAACATCACCATCGCCCGCAACAACCTGGAAAGTTCGGAGATTTCTTTCTATAAATCCGTTCAGGACACCGTCTATTCCGTGATCCAAGCTTACTGGAACCTCTTCTACAGCATTGATAACCTCAAGGTCCAACAGCTCGGATTGCAGTTGTCCAAGGACCTCTTGGAGAAGAACCGGAGGTCGGTCGAGATCGGGACGCTCGCTCCCATGGATGTCCTCACGGCCGAGGCCGACGTCGCCTCGCGCGAAGCGAGCATCCTTGCGGCCGAAGCTTCGGTCAAGAGCAACGAAGATAATTTGAAAAATTTGATCAATCTCTCCCCGGACGAGGAAAAGGGCCTGAGGGACATCGTCGCCCTCGACCAGCCCAAGTTCGAAGAGCAGAAAATGGAGCTCGATCAGGCGCTCAAGATCGCCATGGCCAACCGGCCCGACCTCAAGATCAGCCAGATCAGCCTGAAAAACACCGATATCAGCCTCCGCTATGCAAAAAACCAGCTTCTCCCCGACCTCAGCCTGAATGCGACCTGGAGGAGCCCTGGCCTTTCGGGCACGCAACTCATTTACGACAATCCATTGACCGGAAACCTCGTTGGGACGGTTCCCGGCCAAGGAACCCAGGCCTGGAAAGACGCCTTCGGTTTCAAATACGCCAACTGGTCGCTCGGCCTGACCTTGAACATCAACGTGAGCGATTATTTGACCCGGGCCGCTTACGCCCAGGCCAAGTTGAATATGGACCAGGCTCTTGAGAGTATGAAACTCCAGGAGCAGCAGGTGATCCTGGAAATCCGGAACGCGGTCCGCTCGCTCCAGACGAGCTACAAGCAGGTTCAAGCTTACAAGCTCGCCCGCGAACTGGCTGAGAAGAAATATCAAAACGAACAGGAAAAACTCCGCGTCGGGCAGAGCACGGATTACTTTGTCCTCCAGTATCTCCGGGACCTGACCAGCGCCCGGGTTTTAGAGCTGAACGCGATCATCAACTACAACGTGGCCATCGCCGGGCTCGATCGCTCGATGGGGGTTCTGCTCGAAAAGAAGAACATCAAGCTTGAAGATATAGGGTCCGAAAAATAAGCGAGCGGCGGTCATGGATTCGCCCCCGAGAGGCTTCGCCCCTGAAGACGGGAGCGCTCCCTTCCGGGAAGTCCCGGCTTGGCTTCAGGATGGATGGCGGCCTTCGCCCAGGTCGGTTGCGGGCCGGAGAAACCGCTCAATCGCAGTTTCCCCTGACCCCGGCCTCGAGTCCGGGGTCATTTCTTATATCGGCATGATGCATAGTGCTTTTTTTTATGGGCATAGATTCTCGCGCAAGGAGGCCAGAGCCGAACGATGATCACAACACAAAGACACAGATGGCGGTCCGAAATTCTCCTTCCGATGTTGGCCATATTCCTGGTTTCCCCCATATCCTCATCCCAAGGTGGCCAGGAGGAAGCCCTGACCCTCGAATCGGCCATTCAAATGGCGCTGGTCCGCAACGAAAAGGCTTTAACCGCGGACGCGAAAATCTCGGTCGCGGATGCCCAGCTGACCCGGGCCCGGGCTTTTTTTCTTCCTTCGATCACCGTCTCGGGCAATTATACGCGGCGGCCGTTCGAGGTCGTCCGGGTGGTCGGCAACTCCCAGATCATTGTCCAGAATTACAACGCCCTTTCCGGAAACGCCCAGCTCAACATGACCCTGTTCGACTCACGCAGCATTCCGGCCTTGAAGCAGGCCAAAAACGAACAGCTCTCCACGGCCTATGCGACCGCCGAGACGAAAAGACAATTGGCGTTCGAGGTCGGCAACGCGTTCCTCACGACTCTCGGGACCGATCAAATGCTGGAGGCGGCCAAGCACCGTTTCGAGTATGCCCAACAGGCCTTGGACGCGGCCAAGGCGCGCTTCGCGGCCGGGCTGGTGTCGTCCAACGACGTGACCAGGGCCGAGCTCGAATATGCCAGCGCCGAAATGAGCATCACCCAAATGAAGGGCCAGGTGGAATCGAATTACCTGGAGCTCGGCAATCTCCTCGACGATACTCAGGCCATCGGGAAGAAGCTTGTCGTTCCCGACTTCTTGGTCAAAGGCGGCGCAGAGATTCCGGCCGATGTCGAGCCCTTAATCGAGGAAGCGCAGAACCGCCGCCTTGACCTCACCGCGCTCCAGCTTCACGCCCGGGCCCAGCACGCTCTTCTGATTGAACCCACGCTCAAATGGCTCCCGACGTTGAACCTCAACGCCCGCTATTCTTACACGAACGAAGCCGGCCTCACCGGGCGGAGCTTCAACTGGAATGCCGGGCTGACCTTGAGCTGGGCCGTGTTCGACGGTCTCAACCGGAACGCCGATTACCAAGAGCGAAAATCTCTGGCCTACCAGGCCGATCTCAGCGTCCTGTCTTCCAAGCGCAGCATCGACCTGAGTGTCCGCGATGCCCTTGTTTCGCTTCAAAGCCAGCGGGCCGGCCTCAAACAGGCTCAAATCGCCTATGATATCGCCAAGCAGAACGCTCAGGAAGTCGCCGAGCTCTATCGGCAAGGCCTGAGCTCCGTCCTTCAGGTCGCGGACGCCAACTACCAGCTGTTCAACGCCGAGGTCGGGCTGGTGCGACAGCGGTATAACCTCGGGATCGCGTATTTGAATTTCGAGGCCGCTTTGGGCCTGGATCCGTTTGGCAAGGAGCCGATAATATGAAAAGACAATCTACCGCCCCGCTCATCTTTTTATTGATGATAAGTCTCCTCTCGATGTCCTGCGCCAAGGGGAAGGACGGTCAGAGCCAGGGAGCGCCGCCTTCTCCGGGCGGCAAGTCGGGGAAACCGGGCTCCTCCTCCCGGTCGCGGATTTCTTATACCGTTGAAGTCCAACCGGTCCAAGTTCGTTCCTTGATATTTACGGTCAATGCCGTGGGATCCATCGAAGCTTTCGAGAAAGTCCAGGTGACGGCCCGCGTCGCCGGGATCGTCGATCGCGTTCTTTTCGCCGAAGGAAACTACGCCAACACGAACCAGGTGCTCGTCGAGATCGAGCCCGAACGCTACAAGCTGGCCGTGGAGGCCGCCCAGGCCGCCTCCGAAAAAGCCGAAGCGTCCAAGGCCGATGCCGAGGCGGGCTCGAAACGGCGCGAAGACGTGGCGACGAAAACTCCGGGCCTGATTCCTGGAGAAGAACTCGCGACCTGGCGAACCAAAGTCCGCCTTGCCGCTTCCGATGTCGCTCAGGCGAAGGCGGCCCTGAATCAGGCGAATTTGAATCTCCGCGACGCCTATGTCAAGGCGCCTTTTCCCGGGATCATTCAAACCCGCACGGTCCAAACGGGCCAATATGTCCAAGTCGGAACGGTCCTGGCGACGCTGATCCGGAGAGACCCGCTTCTTCTCCGGTTTAGAGTTTCGGAACGGGAGGCGGCCCGGTTCCATCCCGGACTCACGGCGAATTTCGGGATGCGGGATAATCCCAAGGAATATTCGGCCAAGATCGTCCACGTCGATGCCTCGGCGGATGAGACGTCCCGGATGGTCGCCATAACGGCCGAAATCCGCGATACCCAGGACCAGGCCCTTCGGCCGGGAGCCTTTGTTGAAATCTCGGTGCCGGTGAGCAGCCCCCGAATGGCGCCGGTCGTGCCCCAGACGTCGATGCGTCCGAGCGACCGGGGTTTCCTCGTTTTTGTCGTCGAGGATAACGTCGCCCTGGAACGGATCATTTCCGTGGGGATGAGAACCGCGGACGGTTTCGTCGAGGTCCTCTCCGGATTGACTCCCGGGGAGATGCTCGTCGTTCGCGGGGCGGAAGCCTTGCGGACCGGGGTTCCGGTCAACACCGGCAAGCCGGGCGCGCAGCCGGCCGACGCGCCCGGGCCGGCTCCGAAAAAGAAATCTTGAGAGGATGGCGCCATGAATCTCACGGAAACCTGCGTCAAAAAGCCGGTTTTGGCCTGGATGATGATGGCCGCGACCATCGTCTTCGGCTTGGTCGCCGGAACGCGCATCGGCATCAGCCAGTTCCCCGATGTCGATTTTCCGACGATCAGTGTTTCGGTCGGTTGGGAAGGCGCCGCGCCCGAGGTTATGGAAAACGATATCGTCGAGCCTTTGGAGGAATCGCTGATTCAAATCGAAGGCATCAAGACGATTTCCTCGTCGTGTCGCATGGGCAATGCCAACATCACCCTGGAGTTCGAACTTACGCGGAGCATTGATTTCGCCATCCAGGATGTCCAGGCCAAGGTTTCCCAAGCGACCCGGAGCCTCCCTCGGGACGTCAATCCCCCCACCATTTCGAAGTCGAACCCCGAGGATAATCCGATCATGATGATCGCATTGTCGGGCCCCTTCCCTCAGCGCATCCTCACGGATTATCTCCAATATACCCTCAAGGAAAAGCTTCAAACGATCCCGGGGGTCGGCGAGATTTCGCTCATGGGCGTCCAGGACCGCAATGTCCGGATCTGGCTGGACGCGACGAAGCTCGACGAGCGCGGACTGACCGTTCGCGACGTCATTTCCGCGCTTCAGCGGGAGCATGTCGAGCTTCCGGCCGGCCGCTTGGAAACACCGGGGCGGGAAGTGAATGTCCGCGTCCTGGGCGAGGCCATCGATATTGACACCTTGCAGAAGATCGTTGTCCGCGAATCGAACGGCAGCCCGATTTATATCGGCGACGTGGCCCTGGTCGAGGATGGATTCGACGACCTCCGGCGGTTGTCGAGCGTCAACGGAGTCCGGGCGCAGGGAATCTCTCTCAAGAAACAGCGGGGGTCGAACGCCGTAGCCGTGGCCAAGGCCGCCCGGGGAGCTCTCGCCGATTTCCAGAAAACGATGCCCGAGGGGATGGCCGCCTACGTCGTCTTCGATACGACCCAATTCATCCAGGATTCGGTCCGGGAGATCGAATTCGAGCTGGTCCTCTCGATCGTTCTGACCGCCTTCGTTTGCTGGCTGTTCCTCGGCTCTCTCTCGAGCACATTGAACGTTGTTCTGGCTATCCCGATGTCTCTCTTCGGAACTATCGCTATCATCAATTTCCTCGGTTTCACCTTCAATACATTCACCCTTCTCGGCCTGGCTCTCGCCGTCGGCCTAGTCGTCGACGACGCCATCATGGTCATGGAAAACATCTTCCGTCACCGGGAAAGGGGAGAGGGGTTGGTCCAGGCCGCCTTGGGCGGGACGAAGGAGATCGCCTTTGCCGCCCTTGCGGCGACGTTGGCTGTCGTTGCGATCTTTGTCCCGGTCGTTTTTATGAAGGGGATTATCGGGAAGTATTTCCTTCAATTCGGCATCACCCTGTGCTTAGCCGTCCTTTTGTCTTACGTGGAGGCCGTCACCCTGGCTCCTTCCCGATGCGCCCAATTTCTCAAAACGTCCCGCGAAGGCCGGAGCCGACTCGGCCGGGTCGTCGATAAAAGTTTCCAATGGCTGGAAAGGACTTATGCCAGGGTCTTGCGGCGGAGCCTTCGCTGGCCTATCCTCATTCTGATCCTGGCCGTCATGCTCTTCGCCGCGGCGATCTATGTCATGACATCCCTGCCCGCCGAGTTTGTCCCATCCCAGGACCTCAGCCGGCTGGCGGTCCGCATCCAGACGGCCGTCAGCTCGGACATCAGCGAATCGGCAAGGCTCTTGCAGAAGGCGGATGAGGTCATCGGCAGCCATCCGGAAGTCACAGGACAATTCAGCAGCATCGGAGGTTTTGGCGGCGGGGTGAACTCCGGCAATATCAACGTGACGCTCAAACCGCCGAACGAGCGCAAGGCCAGCCAGACCCAACTCCAGGCGATGCTCAGGAGGGAGCTGAACGCAATCCCCGGCATCAGGGCCGTCATCCAGGATCTCTCCCAGCAGGGATTCACCGGACAGCGCGGTTTTCCCGTCTCGTTTTCCGTTCGGGGTCCGAATTGGGATCAGCTCATTAAGTTGAGCGAGGATATCATGAGCAAACTGGGCGCGAGCGGCACGGTCGTCGATATGGATACGGACTATCAGATCGGCATGCCGGAACTTCACGTCCTGCCCGAACGGGCCGTGGCGTCCGACGTCGGCGTTTCGATAGACGATGTGGCCACGACGCTCAATGCCTTGGTCGGAGGAGTCCGTGTCGGCAAGTACAGCTCGGGCGGACGGCGGGTCGACGTCCGGTTGAAGCTCCTCGCGGCTCAGCGCTCTCGCCCCGAAGACCTCGCCCGGCTGCGGGTGCGGAGCCGTTCCGGCGAGCTTATCCCCCTGTCCTCCCTCGTGACCTACGAAGAACGCTCCGCGCTCCAAGCGATTACCCGCAAGGACCGGGAACGGGCCATTTCGATCTACGCCAATGTCGCGGCCGGGCATTCTCAGGATGAAGCCATCCGTTATGTCGAGAGCCTGACCAAGGGCTTGCCTCTTGGATACCGAATCGTCCTCGGAGGCACGAGCCTGGCTTTCCGCGAGTCCATGAACAGCCTGATATTCGCCCTCTTTCTTGGGATCGCGATCGCCTACATGATCCTGGCGTCTCAGTTCAATTCTTTCAAAGACCCGGTGACTGTCATCACGATTCTCCCGCTGTCGATTGCCGGCGCGGCTTTTGCCCTCCTGATCGCCGGGAAATCGCTCAATATCTTCAGCATGATCGGCCTCCTTCTCCTCATGGGGATCGTCAAGAAGAATTCCATCATCCTCGTCGATTACGCCAATAACTTCAAAGCGCAGGGTTTCAGTCCGAGGGAATCCATGGAAAGGGCCGGGCCGATCCGTCTCCGCCCGATTCTCATGACGGCCACGGCGACTTTGATGGCCGCGATCCCGCCGGCCATGGGCATCGGCCCGGGCTCGGAGATTCGCCAGCCCATGGCCATCGCCGTTATCGGCGGCCTGATTGTTTCGACGATGTTGAGCTTAATCGTCGTCCCGTCCTTCTATGTCATTGCCGAAGGGAAGAGGAAGAAATCGAAGACAACGAAACGGCGGATACCGGAAGAAATCTCCGCTCCGTAAGATTTTATTAGGGTCCCGCCGTTCCCGACGAAGGGCGGCCGGGTCTTCTTAGATATCGATCTTAACGCCGATCATCGCGGTGAGGCCGGAGAGGTCGATATGGGCTTTCCGGATCCCCGAAATCCCGTCTCCCGCAGGCCCGTTCTTATCGAAAAATCCGACCCGGGGATAATTTTTTCCTTGGCTGTAGTCGTAATAATAGTAGTAATACTCAGCGCTGCTGTTGTTGACGGTTCCTGTCGCCGAGGTGCTGAAAAGCGACCAGTTTCCCGTCAGGTTCGTCGCCGTTGCGGATCGATATAAAATGTCCGTGATGAGAGCAATGCCGCTTATGAGTTTGTAGCTCAGACTGATCCCCGCCTGGAAGCCGAGGGAGGGAGCCGCCGCTCTGAATGTTTCTTTCTCAGAAAAGGAATTGACGGTGGAGGTTGTCTGCCGCTCGAAGCTGAATTGGACGATCTGAAAGAGGGGCCCGGCAAAGACGTCGAGGCCCGCCCTCGAGGTGAGCCTGATCTTATAGTAGATATTCAAGTAAAATGGGATGACCGACAATTGGGGTTGAAAAGTCGAGTCTGTGGTAAATGGGACATCTTCGGCGATTCCTTGACTCGCCACCCGGTCATGGTGTCCGAGCTGATAATAGCCGCCGCCTAGCCCGGTGGCGATCCGGCGGCCCCAGTGGGTGATGATCTCGAACTGGAAATTCGTGCCTTTTTTGAGCTTTTGAAAAGCGCCGGAGACATCGGACATTGTATCCCGGATGAACTCCATTTCTCCGGCGACCCCCTTGTTGTAATCATCGCCTTGGATCCAGGTCGGACCGCCAAGCAGCTTGAAAGACACCTGTTGGGAATAGGCCAGGCTAGATGCCAGGAGAAAACAGAGCGCTGACAACAATGATTTTTTCATATGATATCCTCGATTAATGCCCCCCATTTTTCCTTACCCTGATGCGGAATGTCAAGAGAGAAACCGGGTGACCATTCTTCGAAAATGGATCGCGTCCCGGCTCGATCCCCATACGACGCGGAGAACAAATCTGGCCCTGGGCTATTCTATCTGCGAGGCGAGTTTCACCTCGGCCCAGAATGAGTATTTCGGAGGCGCGGACTTTCCTCTCGCCGAGCCGAGAATATCGGAGGTCGTCGTGCCGATCCCCTCATTGGCGATATTCGTCCCGCTTCCCTCACGCGATGCCGTTTTCTTCATCGCTTCGGTCTGGCCGCCCCACTCGAAGCCGATCGTCACCGTTTTTCCGGGCTCAACGTTCACTCCCGCCGCCATCTCTTGGACGCGCGGGAGAGGGATGGCGAATTCATAAACGAACGTCTGCTGCTGCGGCGCGTATTTAAAAAACGCGGTTTTAGCCTGCATTCCAGCGGGGATCTGCTTGACCTTGGCGTCCTTATTGACCACTTCGTACTGATAGACATTCCAGGCCGGCTTGGCCCGGAGCTGGCTCTTCTGCTCCTCGGAAAGCGGAGTTCCCTTTTCCAGAATGGCGATGGCCTCCTCAGTCGGGACGGTCTTTTTCTTGAAGAAAATCGAATAATCCTTTTTCTTTTTTCCCTCGGCGTTGAAATACAGGTTGATGCCCGTCTGTTCGATCGTGCTCCGGAACTTGGGATTCTTGAAGACGAAGAGAATATAGAGGTTTTCGGCGTCGTTCCGGAATGAATATTGGACATCTCCCTTTTCCCAGATGGTATACGCCGCGCCACGCCAGTCGTCTTCGGCCCCGTCGATCTTGACCGGGACGTTCGTCCACGCGCTCGAGATCACCTGATCCTCAGCCGCGGTTCGCCACGGCCCCAGCAGTCCGAGGAGAAGGACTCCAAACGTAATAAAGATGCGATTTTTCATGCTATCCCTCTTATTAAGAATCTATTATATCATATTTGGCGCCTGGCTTTTTCATCTCCGCCGCCAGCGGGTCCTTTCGTCCGACCCAGGCATAGATCGCCGGCAGGACGACAAGCGTCATCAGCGTCGAAGACACCAGGCCGCCGACGACGACCACGGCCAGCGGCCGCTGCACTTCCGACCCCGGTCCCCGGGCGAAAAGAAGCGGGATCAGGCTGAAGATCGTGATCGTCGCGGTCATTAGGACGGGGCGGAGCCTGTTGGAGCAACCCTGGAGAATGGCTGCCCGAAAGGGGACTCCACTCTCGCGGAGCTGGGTGATGTAGGAGAGAAGGACGATTCCGTTGAGGACGGCGATGCCGAAGAGAGCGATGAATCCCACCGAAGCCGGGACGGAAAGATAGAGGCCGGAGATGAAGAGAGAAAGAACCCCGCCGATGAGGGCAAAGGGGAGGTTCAGGATGACGAGAGCGGCCAGACGGAGAGAATCGAAGGTCATGAACAACAGGAGAAGGATAAATCCTATGGTCATGGGAAGGATGAACGCCAACCGGCGCATCGCTCGCTGCTGATTCTCGAACTGACCGCCGAACGTCACGTGCATGCCCGGCGGGAACTTGACGTTCTGCCGGATCGACCGCTGCGCCTCGGCGACGAATCCTCCAAGGTCGCGGCCGGAGATATTGCATTCTACGCCGATCCGCCGTTCTCCCGATTCGCGGCTGATCTGGACCGGGCCTTCGGACGAGGAAATCTCGGCGACCTGGCTCAACGGGATGTTCGCGCCTTGAGGAGAGCGGACGAGGATATCCCTGACGGCTTCGACGGAATTCCTTCGTTCCTCGGGAAAACGGAGCTGGACGTCGAACGATTTCTCTCCCTCGTAGAGCTGGGTCGCGGTTTTGCCGCCGATCGCCGTTTCGACGATCGTCTGGACGTCCTCGACCGAAATGCCATACCGCGCGATCTTGGCCCTATCGGGCCGGATCGAAATGTAAGGCTGGCCGGCGACGCTCTCAACGACCAGGTCTTGGGTCCCCCGGATCCGGCGGAGCAGAGCTCCGATCTCGTTAGCTTTTGCTTTTAAGAGATCGAGGTCCTCGCCGAAGATCTTGATGATAAGCTGAGCCCGCGTCCCGGCGACGAGCTCGTCGATGCGGCAGGCGATCGGCTGGCTGAAGGAGAAGGCCATCCCCGGGAAGACGGCGATCGCCTGGCGCATCTTGTTCGTCAATTCCTCGCGCGTCTTGGCCGACGTCCACTCCGCTCGCGGCCGGAGCATTCCGACATAGCCGGTTTTTTCGACGCCCCGCGCCTCGAGGGCGATGCCGGTCTGGCCGGTCTTGCCGACAATCGTGGTGAGCTCGGGAAATTCCATGAGCCGGGCTTCCACTTTTCGGCTCATTTCCAGAGAGTCCGGGAGGGAAATTCCGGGCAGGAATTGGAAGTCCATGTCGAAGGCGCCTTCGTCCATGATGGGCATGAACTCCGTCCCGAGGCGGGGGATGAGCGCTACGGCGCCTCCGAGGAGGGCGAGCGAAACGGCGATGAGAACGCCCTTATGGCCGAGCCCCCAGCGCAAAAGCGGGAGATAGGCCTTTTTCGCCAAGGCGATGATAATGATCTTTTTTTCGGCTCCGGCTTTAAGAAATAAAGAACAGAACGCGGGAATGACGAAGAGAGAGAGGACGAGCGAAGCGAATAAGGCCATGACATAGGTGAAGGCCAGAGGGAGGAACATCTTGCCCTCAATGCCTTGAAGGGCGATGATCGGGATGAAGGTCAGGGCGATAATCAACTCGCCGAAAATGGATGGTTTCCGGACTTCAAGGACGGCGCGGTAAACCGTCGCCAATTTTGTCCTTGAGTCCGATGCGGACAGATGGCGCTGGACATTTTCCACTTGGATAATGGTCGCGTCGATGATCATCCCGATGGAAATGGCTAACCCGCCAATGGACATGAGATTCGCGGACAGGCCGGCGAGGCGCATGGTGATGAACGTGGCAAAGGTTGACAGGGGAAGGGCGAGGATGACGATGAATGCGCCGCGGAAATTGCGAAGGAACAGGTACAGGACAAAAATGACGAAGAGCGAGCCGATAACCAAGGCTTCGGTCATGGTATGAATGCTTTGGGCTACGATCTCCGACCGCCGGTAGTACGGCTTGACGGTCAAGCCATTCGGAAGGATTCCGGTCGCGTTGATTTCAGCGACGCGCTTCTCGACGGCCGTGACGACCTCGCGGCTGTTGGCCCCGCGGAGCATCATCACCACACCGCCGACGCACTCGCTTTTTCCGTCTTTAACGGATGCCCCCTGGCGGACGGCCTGGCCGGATGTCGCTTCGGCCACATCGCGGAGAAGAACGGGAGTCCCGCCCTCGGATTTGAGGACGATCGTTCCGATATCCGACACGGACTGCAATAGCCCGATCCCGCGGACGAGAGATTGCTGGGAATGGCTCTGGATGACATTGCCGCCGACGTTGAGGTTGTTCCTTTTCAACGCCGCGGCCAGGTCGTCGAGGGTCAGGTCATACTTGAGCAGTTTGTCGGGATCAGCCGCAACCTGGTACTGCTTGATGTAGCCGCCGAAGGAGTTGATTTCGTTGACGCCGGGAATGGATTTGAGAAGCGGGGCGAGGATCCAATCCTGAACCGTCCGCAGCTCGGTCAAATACGCGATCCTCTCTTTCCCGTCTTCGGGCATGGACCCTTCGATCGTATATTGATAGATCTCCCCCATGGCCGTGGAAACGGGGCCCAGGGCGATCGTGATCCCCTCCGGGACCCTGTCCTTGGCCTCGATCAGCCGCTCCAGGATGAGCTGGCGGGCGAAGTAGATATCCACGCCGTCTTCAAAAACCGCGGTGATGACGGACAGGCCGAATTTCGAAATCGACCGGAGCTGGGCCAACCGCGGCAGCCCGCGCAGGGTCATTTCGACCGGATAGGTGACGAACTTCTCGACTTCGAGAGGAGACAGGCCGGGCGCGTTTGACAACACTTCAACCTGGATATTGGTCACATCGGGAAAGGCGTCGATCGGAATCCGGACGAAAGACCAAATGCCGAGAACGATGAGAATCATGACTCCGACGATGACGAGGAGACGGTGGCGGAGCGAGGAATCGATGAGGCGGTCGATCAGGCTCATCTCAGTCTCCAAGGCTTTTCTTCAGCATTTCGGATTTGACGAGAAAACTCCCGGACGTCACGACTTTTTCGCCTTCCGTCAGTCCTTGGACGATTTCGACGATACCGCCGCTGTGCTCGCCTGTCTCGACCGGGCGCAGAACAAAAGAGGTTGGGCTGGCCTGGACGAAGACCACCGTCCGGGATTGGAATTCCTGGACCGCGGATTCGGGAACGACAAGGGCGAGGCGTTCCTCGGGCGTTGCCAGGGACGCTTCGATATACATCCCGGGTTTGAGGCGCCGCGCCGGGTTGGGGACTTCGATGCGCCCCTCGATCGTCCGGGTTTTGGCGTCCATGATTTCTCCGACGAGGACGAGCCGGCCGCGAAATTCTTCTCCGGGGTAAGCTTGAGTATGAAGGACGGCCTTCATGCCGGGGCGAATGACGGCCAAATCCTTCTCGTAAATATGGATACACGCCCAGAGAATGGATGGATCGGCGATTTTGAAAAGAGATGCGCCTGGCTCGACGTGACTGCCGGCGATGGCGGCCGAGTCGATAATGACTCCGGCGATGGCTGCCCGGACGGGGAGGAACGGGCGGACAGATTTTTCCGCGACCAGGGCATCGATCTCGGCCTCGGTCAGGCCCAGCGGAATCAGTTTTTTCCGGGCGGCGCTGAGCATCGCCAGAGCGCCCGATTCGTCTTTTTCGCCCCGGACGCGCTCGAGCTGGCGGGAAGATTGAATGATCTCGGCCTGAAGAGCGAGGTAGTCTTGACTGAATATTTCGGCCAGGATCTGGCCAGCGGCCGCCGGGTCGCCAAGATAAGCTCCGACCCGCTCGAGACGGCCTTCCGCGCGGGCGGTGACGATCGCCAGCCGTCTGGCGTCGAATTCAACCTCGCCTAATGCCCGGACCCGGCCGGCGACCTTGATCATCCGGGAGGATTCGACGGCGATGCCTCCGGCGGCGATAGATTCCGGCGTTAAAATTACGGTTCCCGCAGGCGGTGATTCCATTTCCGGAAGGCCGTCCTTTCCAATGGTCCCCTCGGATGCCTGCCGGCAGCCGCCGGCCATGCCGGCTAAAAGAATTGTCATGGTTAAGACCCGCAAGGTATGTTTCTTCATCGTCATCCTCCGCTATTCGCCGTCTTCGCCGGCGACATCGAGATCGGCCATGGCGACGGCGTAAAGGTATAAGGCCCGCAGGTGTTCGATTTGCGCTTCGGTCCCGGATCGGAAAAGATCGAGAAGCGCGTACGCCTCCATTTTTCCGTATTGATAGTATTCGATGCTGATCTTGAACTCGTCCTGGATCTCGGCCAGCAGGCTCTGCTCGAAGATTCTGACCTGATCCTCCGCGGCCCGGACGGAGGCATAGGCCGTGTCGATCATAGCCGTCAGCCTTTTCTCGACCGCATCGACGGCGATGAGGCCGGTCTCCCGGGCGGCGTCAGCTTCAACCCGCACCCCGGCCCAACGCCTTTGGGAGACGGGGAGGCTCAAGCTGAGGACGAATCCCCAGTTTTTGATGTCTTTGCTGGGCAAAAACACACCAGCCTTAAGATCGGGTTTCCGGAGGAGAGAAGCGAGCTTCATTTCGATTTCAGTTTGTTGCGAACGGGCGGCAGCCATTTTGAAGGAGGGCCGCGTCCCCCGCGCCGCGTCGAGGACCTGAAGCGCCGTCTTGCCGAACGGCACGTAGACCAGGTCGGTCGAGAAACGGACCGTGTCACGGCTGGAACGGCCGAGGAAGTGGAGGATTTCCGTCCGCGCGGCGCCCAACTCGCGGCGTTCTTCGATGATCCGGTTTTGGAGGCGGGCTTTCTCGATGCGGGCCCGGAGGATATCGCCGTAGACGGCCTTCCCGCCTTCATATCTGATCTCGATGTTCTCGATAAATCCGTCGAGAAGTCCCACGCTCGGCTCCAAAGCGGCAACGATGCGCCCCGCCAGGACGGCCCGGTAGTAAGCCTTTTTAACGCGGGCCGCAAGCGTAAGACGGACTTGCTCGAGCTCAAGAACGGCCATGTCTTCGCCCAGCCGGCCTATCTCGGCGCGCAGAGCCCTTTTTCCGGGGAATTCGAAGGTCTGTTCCAAACCAAGGTTAATTTCGGTCGCTTGACCTTCTTCGGTTTTTAAGTTGAAGGGAATCCCTTCCGTGCTGAGCGTAAGCCCGGGTTCTGGGCGGGCTTCGGCCTGAAGCTTCCGGCCGGCGGCGGCCCGCACGGCCTGTTGAGCGGATAAAACCTCCGGGTGACGGGATAAGGCGATTTCTACGGCCTTGTCAAGCGTCAGAGTCGATTCCTGGGCTTGGACGAATGCCGCGAAGGCCAGCAAGGCCAGGGCGAGGCTTGGAGTTTTCGCCAATGCCTTGCGGTGCTTCCTCTTTCCGACGGTGCGGCCTATTTTATGAGTCATGCTCAACTCCTTTGATATTCTGTGGGATGCGGGGAAGAATTCCGGAGTTCCGAAGCCCTGTGCCGCCGACCGCGGCGGGCAGGCCCGGAAGAAGGATGTCGGGGGGGATATCAGCAGCGAAGAACGACCCGCTCCGAAAAGAGGCCGGGCGGATCGGCTTCGCGGCCGTGAAAGAAGAAAATCGGGGGGAGAAATCCGCTCCCCTGGAGAAGATTCACGACAGCCGGAGGCGAGCTCAAAGACGCATTTTTCCGCTTTTTTTCGGGGGCGAGGGCCAAGCTCTCCGTTTCCGAGGAGATGGTGTCGTGGAGGCAATGGGATGCTTTCCAGCAGCGCGTCCCGTCTCGGCCGGAAACAGGTTCCGTGCGCTGTCTTTCCCGGCACAGTTCGCATGTGTCGCAGTGGCATCCGGATGCGACGATTTCGAACTCCAGAGCGATTTTACCATCCGCCCGGTGACACCAGACCATTATCGGCAAGACGATTTCGATAGAGAAGACGATGAGGACGCAGACCAGGAAAGACGAAAGAGCTCTTCGGAAAAACGGCATTCGCTTTCTCACAAGGCTTTTATTATCAGGGAGATGGCCACCGTTGTCAAGATCATGATAACGCGCTACAATAGCTTCTCAATGCAGATCCGTTTCGCCCGCCGTTCCCTTCTACTGCTTGTTCCCTTTTTTGTCTCGGTTTGTTCCTCGACGTCCAACGGGGTCATTGTCATCTGCGCCGGGGACAGCATCACGGCTGAAGCATATCCCCACTTTCTCCAACGATTATTCAACGCGGCCGGAATCCGGGCCAGAGTCCTCAACTTCGGCCGGAACGGAAATACTTCGGGCGAATACCTCGGCTTTCTTGAGCGGAACAAGGAACGGTTGAATTTGGACCGGCCGGATTTTGTCCTCCTTCAGCTCGGGACAAACGATGTCCGTGTGGACGCCGATTCGACGGAAACGCCGGTATTCGCGGACAACATGATACGGATTATCGAGATTTTTCGGACGTTTCGGAGCCGCTCGGGAAAAGCTCCACGGCTCCTGCTGGGCACGGTGCCTCCCGCGCCTCCCGGACCACTGCCGTTTAGCCCCGAGTCGGCGAGGCGCGTTTCCGAGGAAATCAACCCCGCCCTTCGCGCCATCTCGGACAAAGAACGGATTTTGCTCGTCGATCATTATGCTCTTTTCTTTCAGGAGTCGGATTTGCTTTCGGGTGTCCACCCTACTCGGGAGGGATACAAGCGTCTTGCCGATAACTGGTTTCTCGCCATTAAGCCGATCCTTCCCTGAAAGGCTTTTCCCCGGCCGGCTTCGTTTTCCGGGCGGAAATTGATAATCGGTTTTTCCTTGATATCGCCCGAGATTCGTGATATCTTTGTTCTCAAGAAGGGCACCTATTTTACGCAAATCAAAGAAGAGGGAGAATTCCCATGAATAGAAGACTTATCAGGCCCAATTTCTCGGAAATCAAAGATAAGATCAAATCCGGAGAAGCTGCGGCCAAACAGCAACAACAGCAGCAACCGCAACCGCAACAACAGCAGCAACAACAACCGAAACGCATCCATCCGCCGACGGACACCTTCGCCGAAAATTACTACTACCTGAAGCAGATGGGCAAAAAAACCCCGATGGCGGTTGTTTTTGCCGACGGCCAGGTGATCGAAGGGTACATTGAATGGTACGACCGCAATTGCATCAAGCTCAATCGTGACAACGAGCCGAATCTGCTGATTTTCAAGAGCAATATCAAATATATCTATAAGCTCAACGAGGGGAAGGAAAACACCGAGGCCGAAACCGACGAAAAAAAATGAGCTTGCCCCGGATCGGGATCACGCTCGGCGACCCCGGGGGAATCGGTCCCGAGATTGTTGTCAAAGCGCTTGCCGATCAAGCGTCTCTGCCTGACGCCCGTTATCTCCTTTTCGCCAACGCGTTCATTGTGGAGGACCAGGAGAGATCCCTCGGTCTTAAGCTGGACCGGTCGAGGGTCGTCATCGAAGAAATCGAAACGCCGCTCAGGGAGTTGAGGCGGGGGGCACCCGATAAAGGGAATGGGGCCGCGTCTTTTCTCTATTTCCAGATCGCGCTCCAGGCCGCCCAAGCCGGGGAAATCCATTCCCTCGTCACCGCCCCGGTATCCAAAATATCCTGGTCTCTGGCCGGTATTCCCTGGCGGGGGCATACGGAATTTCTCGCCCGACTCTATCCCGGAGCGATCATGACCTTCTGGTCCGAAAAGCTAACCGTCGCCTTGTTCAGCCACCATCTCCCTTTGCGGGAAGCCGTTTCTAAAATCACCCGGCAAAATCTTCTGGATTTTTTTCGCGTTCTTGATAAGGACGTTGAACGGCTCAATCCGGGAGCGCATCGGTTTCTCGTTGCGGGAGTGAATCCTCATGCCGGCGAGGATGGCCTCATGGGCCGCGAGGAGATGGACGAAATCCTGCCGGCCATCGACGACGCTCGAGGCGAGGGGATGAACATCGATGGGCCGTTTCCTCCGGATACCGTCTTCCGCCGGGCTTTCGGGCGGCCCGGAGACATTGTCGTCGCTCTTTATCACGACCAAGGATTGATCCCTTTTAAGCTGGCCGCGTTCGATTCGGGGGTCAATGTGACCCTGGGGATGCCCTTTATCCGGACATCTCCCGACCATGGCCCGGCCTATGACATTGCCGGGAAGAATCTGGCCGATGCGAGAAGCCTGCGGGAGGCGATCCGCCTCGCGTTTAAGCTAACGCCGCGAGCGCTTTAGCTCCGCCCGCAATTCGCGATTGCGGTCGCGCTCCTTGATCGCCTCTTTCTTTTCGTATGTTTTTTTCCCTCGGGCCAGGCCCATTTCGATCTTTATCCGGCCCTTGTCATTGAGCAGAACCTTGAGCGGGACGAGGGTCAGGCCTTTCTCCTTGATTTTGCCCGTCATCCTTTTGATTTCCTGGCGATGGAGGAGCAGTTTTTTCGGCCGGAGCGGGTCATGGTTGAACCGGTTGGCCGGTTCATAGGGCGAGACATGGCTGTTGAGGAGGAACGCTTCTCCGTTCTTGATTTCGGCAAAGCTCTCCTTGAGACTGATCCGGCCCTCTTTGATGGATTTCACTTCGCTTCCCACAAGCTCGATCCCGGCCTCGAGGTTTTCGATGATCTCGTAATGAAAATAGGCGGGCTTATTGACGGCGATCGTCTTCATTTTCGTTCATCCGGGACTTGCCGCGGCTCGACGCGGATCAGGCTGATATGCCTCTTCGTCATCCGTTCGACCAGAAAACGATGACCGCTGTGGACGAGGACGTCCTTTTCGCCGGGAATCCGGCCGAATTTATCGAGGAAAAATCCGGCGAGGGTCGTGTATTCCCCGCTCTCCGGAATCTGGAAAGGAAGTTTCTTGTTGATGTTTTTGATGCTGGCCGCTCCCTTGATGAGAAAGGCGTTTTCTCCGGCGGGCGTGATCCATTCCTCTTCGGCCGCGTCGTATTCGTCCTGGATCTCGCCGACGATTTCCTCGATGATGTCTTCGAAGGTGACGATACCGTCCATGTTCCCGAATTCGTCGACGACAAAGGCCAGGTGGACGGCATTTTCCTGCATCTGGATCAGGGCCTTTTCGACCGAAGCCGATTCGGGAACGAAGAAAGGCTTGCGCAAAAATTTCATGAGGTCCAGGTCTTGGTGAGCGATGAGATAGGGGATGATATCCTTGGTATGGATCAGCCCTTCGATCTGGTCCAGGCGACCCCGATAGACGGGAAATCGCGAGAATTCCTCGGATTGAATGATCTCCAATATCTGCGGCGAGGTCGCCCCGATTTCGATCGCCTTGATCCGGGGCCGGGGCGTCATGATCTCCTTGACCGGCCGGGAGGCGATGTCCAGGATTTCGGCGATCATCTTTTTGCGGAAGGCCGACATCCCCTTGAGACCGGTCATGAGCAGGGCCTTGGTCTCGTCCGCCGTGATCGAGCGGTGGATGCCCGGTTCCTGTTTTTGGGTAAAGGGGAAAATCAGGCTGGAAAGGAAGGTGAAGGCTTTGACGAAGGGATAGAAGAGGACCATGAATCCGCGGACAACAGGAGCGAACCGGACGGAGACTTTGAGAGGATGATAGGCGGCGTAGATTTTGGGATTGATTTCGGAAAAAACGAGAAGGCAAAGCGTCGTGGCGATCGTCGCATACAAGACCGCCCGCTCTCTGTCGGGAACGAAGGAGACGAATATGTAGGTCGCCACGGACGCCGAGGCGACATTCGCCAAGGTGTTGCCGATCAGGATTGTGGCCAGAAAATCATCGACGCGAGCCAAGATTTTTTTTACCTCGCCCGCTTTTTTTGACCCCTTTTTTTCAAGGTATTCGATGGTGTAGGGATTCGAGCTGATGAAAGCGGTTTCCGCCGAGGAAAAGAAGGCGCTGAAGACGATAAACAAGACGAAAAGGAGAAGCGCCGGCAAGAGCATGGCGAAGGAAATCAAAATTCCAGGCTGGGCTTGAGGTCTTTAAAGCACGCAGCGAGTATATGCGTGATTTTCCTCTCGATCTGGGAGAAAGGCAGCGAAGCCGCCGTCGAAATCTCCGTGACGACGAGTTCCCTGGCCTTTTCCATCATTTTCTTTTCGCGGAACGAGAGCGGCTTGATCAGGCTCAGGTAGTACAGGCTCTTCATGACCGAAACCATGTCCAGGATCGTGCCCGATTTCATAAGGTTGGCGTGTTCCTTGTACCGGCCTTTCCAATTCATGCTGACTTCGACTTCGCCGTTTTTCATGTAGTTGAAAATTTCCTTCACGGCCCGCTCGGAAATGAGCTTGCGGATGCCGATTTCTTCCGCGGAGCTCGAGGGGACAAGAACGAGAGTGTTGTTGGCGATAATCCTCAGATGGAGGATTCTGAAGCTCTGCCCGTCGAAGGCTTCTTGCTGGATATCTTCGATGACCCCAAGGCCCTGATTGGGATAAATGATCCTATCGCCAACCTTAAATGAGTTCATGGAAAGATGTATTATACACAATTCCCCGGGAGAGAGTCAACTCCGCTTGACAGAAAAGCCAAGGTTTATTAACATACTCCTCTTAAAGGACTGAACCGATGAAGCCAACGTTTCGCCCGAACAACAGAAAAAGAAAGAAAGACCATGGATTTTTGGTCCGCATGAGTACACCCGGCGGACAAAAAGTGATCAAGAGAAGACGTCAGAAAGGCCGGAAACGCCTGGCCGTTTAATGCCCGAATGCTATAGCCCTTGCGAAAGAATTCGCAAGAAAAAGGATTTCATCGACCTTTATAAAAGAGGCCTGTGCGCCCGAGGGAGATATTTTAATCTCATCGCCCTGGGCAACGATCTCACCTATTCGCGGATGGCCGTGGTCACGAGTCGGAAAATCGGGAACGCCGTTGAGAGAAACAGGACGAGACGCCGGGCGAGAGAGCTCTTCAGAAGGAATAAAGCGCACCTGACTTTTGCGATGGATATACTCCTGATCGCCAAGAAAGACGTTCATTCCGCCACGGGGCAGGATCTGCGCCAGCGATATCTCGAGGCCCTTCAAGCGATCAGCGAATAAAGTGGAATTCATGAAAGCCGTTTTTCTTCTTTTGATCCGGATGTACAAGAGGATTCTGTCCCCCATTCTCGGCCGCCGTTGTCGTTTTTATCCGACCTGCTCGGATTATACGCTGGAGGCGGTCGAGAAGTTCGGCCTGGCGAAAGGGATTTGGCTCGGATTGAAAAGATTGCTCAAGTGCCATCCTTTTCACGCGGGCGGGCTCGATCCCATTCCTTAAGAGGTCATTTAATGGATACACGAAGATGGATCCTGGCGATCGCCCTTTCGTTTCTTGTCTTGCTGGGCTACAACCTCCTTTTCGTAAAGAAGGCCCCCGAAACGCAATTGCCCGCGGGGCAGGCGGCCCAGACTGAGACCGGTCCCGTAAAACAAGCGCCGGAAGAAAAAGCCGCTCCCGTTCAGGCCCCTGCCTTGACTCAGAAAAATGAGTCTAAGCCATTGATATTAAATCAAATAACATCAGGCGGAATCGAGGAGATCAAGGTCTCGACATCGCTCTATAAAGCTACCTGGAGCAATAAAGGCGGCGTCCTGACAAGCTGGAAATTGCGCAAACACAAAGACGAAAAGAAAGGCGATTTGGATTTGGTCGGGAAAGCTTCGAAGGAAAACGGCGTTTTTCCTTTTTCTCTTCAGGACGAGGGCGCCCAAGCCGGGAAGAACGGCATCGCCGGAATCTCCTTGAATGTTTATAACCGTCCGTTCTATAAAGTGACCGGCTCTGGATTGGATATCAAGGACGGAGAAAAAGCGGAGCTCAAGTTCCAGTTTTCGGACGGAAAAGAGCTGGAAGTCGAAAAAACTTTCACTTTCTATGGCGGAAAATATGAGTTCGATATCGCCGTCAATATCCGGAGGAACGGTCAGCCGGTCGAGCCTCGGATTCTCTGGGGTCCCGGCATAGGTAGCACAAGCGAAGCCGAGATGAAGCAGAGGTTCGGCGGCGGCGGGGGCGCTTCGGTCCTTGCCTCCGGAAAAGTCTACCGGCTTAACGAAAACGCCAAAAACTATAAGCCTGAAGCAAGCGCTTTCAATTTCGTGAACTGGGCGGCGTACGATGACAATTATTTCGCCGCTCTTCTCGTTCCGGCGGGGGAAAGCGGGACGGCCGCGTTTCTCAAAGAAGAGGCGCCGCCGGTATCGTTTTATCTTCTTTCCGTCTCCAATCCCGGAAAGGCATTCGTCGGGCCGAAGGAATACGACAAACTGAGCGAATTCGGGCATAACGCCAAGAAAATCGTCCGGTTCGGATTCTTTGGTTTCTTCTCCGAAATTCTTTTTTATGCTATCAAGTTCATCCACAAGTCCGTTCCGAATTGGGGTTTTGCCATCATCATCCTGACCTTCATTATCAAAGTTCTCTTTTTCCCGCTGACGATCAGCCAGACCAAATCCCAGGCGAAGATGATGGAGCTCCAGCCGAAGTTGAAATCCATCAAAGCGAAGTACAAGAAAGCCAAGACAGATATCACCCAGCGCCGCGCCATGCAGGAAGAAACGATGAAACTCTATAAAGAGCATGGGGTCAATCCGGCCGGCGGCTGCCTTCCCCTTCTCATCCAGATTCCATTTTTCTTCGGACTGTTCTCGATGCTGCGCGTCGTCATCGAGTTCCGCCAAAGCCCTTGGATTCTCTGGATCAAGGACCTTTCGGCCGCCGATCCTTTCTATGTCACTCCGATTCTCGTCGGCCTCACGCAATTCATCAGCCAAAAAATGACCCCGACGGCCGGCGATTCGACCCAGCAGAGGATGATGCTGATGATGCCCGTCATCATGACTTTTCTCTTTCTCCAGCTGCAGAGCGGTTTGGTCCTTTATATGCTCACCCAAAACGTTCTTCAAATCGTGCAGCAATATATCATGAACCGAACAATGCTATCGAAAAAGAGTGTATCTCATGGACAACGAAGAAAAAACTGAGCCAGTCCAGGAATTCAAGGGCAAAAATCTGGAAGAGGCGATCGGGCATGCCGAACACAAGCTCAAAATCGCCCGCTCCGAACTCAACTATGAAATCGTTACGGAGAAAACGAAGCTTTTCGGCCTAAGCAAAGAAATCGTCATTCGCGCCTGGCCCAAAGTCGAGGCCGAGGAGAATGCCGTCGCCAATTTCCTGGAAAAATTGAAAGCCGTGTTTCCTCTTGAAATCTCCTATGAAATCAAGAAGAAGAACGGCATCGTCTTCGTCGTTTTCGACGGACCGGACAAGCAGCTCCTTCTCTGGAACGACGGCTCGCTTCTCCTGGCTTTACAACACGTTCTGAACAAGGTCGCCAACCAAAAAGTCCAGGTGGATTGCGAATTTTTCAGGAAAAGAAAAGAGAGAGATCTGCGCGAATACGCCCAACAGATCGCCCGGCGGGTCCACGAATCCGGAAAAAACGAGATCCTCGACCTGATGAATCCCTATGAAAGACGGATCGTCCATATTGCCGTCAACGAAGTCCCCGGAATTACGAGCGAAAGCCTCGGGGACGGATTCCTGAAGCGAGTCAAGGTTTTTCCCGTGGAAAGACATCCCCGGCCGGGTTGATCCCGGACCGATCACCGGTTAACCCGGTTCATGCTGTCCGTTTTCCTCAGTCTCTTTACTATTTCGACGGGCTCATTTAAAATTCGATTCATAATGCTGGATCGTTCCCTTGGAGATACAATTATCGCCGTTTCAACGCCTCCCGGTTACGGGGGTGTGGGCATTCTCCGCTTGAGCGGAAAAAAGTCACTGCGAATCTCAAAGAAAATATTCAGGCCCGCGAATCCCGGGATTAAAATCATGCCCCGCCTCGCGACATTCGGAAACCTCATCGATCCCGAAAGCGGCGAGCCTCTGGACGAGGGCTACCTTATTTTTTTCCCCGGGCCGCACTCCTACACAAGAGAGAATATCGTGGAAATCAGTCTTCACGGGAGCCCTGCCGTTCTTGAAGAAGGCCTTCGGCAGGGTGTGAAGGCGGGGGCGAGGCCGGCCCGGCCGGGCGAATTCACGCTGAGAGCCTTCCTCCAGGGCCGAATCGATATGATCCAGGCTGCGGCAGTCAACGATCTTATTCGTTCGTCCTCGCTAAGGGCGGCGAAGGCTGCTTTTAGCCAAGTTGCGGGAAAGCTTTCGAGAAGAATTTCCCTGTTGAGGAAACAGGCGGTCGAACTCCTGGCCGACCTCGAGTCCTCGATCGAATTCCCCGACGATAAAATCGGGGTATCTCCCCAAAAAATCTCCCTATCTCTCGAGAGGATGGCCCTGAATTTAAACAGCCTTATTTCGAGCTATGATGCGGGGCAAGCGCTTCTCAACGGAGTCACTTTGGCCATAGCCGGCCGGACAAACGTCGGAAAGTCTACTCTGTTCAACGCGATTCTCGAAGACGAACGGGCAATCGTCACCCCCTTTCCCGGAACAACCAGGGATTTTCTGAGAGAACGGATAAAAATCGACGACCAGGACTTCATTCTTGTGGATATGGCTGGGCTTGGTAAGGCTTCTTCGCCTGTCGAGGAAGAAGGCATTAAGAGGGGGAATCGCCTTGCTGCGGCGGCCGATGGGCTCCTTCTTCTTCTGGATGCGGCGAGAAAAGAAGATACGGAAGATTTCCGCCTCATCGAAAAATTCAAGGACAAAAAAGTCCTTGTCCTGTTCAACAAAATCGATCTTCCGAGAAAAATGGATCTGGCGAAAATGAGAAGACGATATCCGGGGTTGGCTTCAATCGAAATTTCGGCACTGAAGGGAACCAACCTGAATCGTCTAAAAGAAAAAATACATGAGATTTTCGCCCCGGCCGTGAATGAGCGAGAGGATATTATTTTCCACATTTGGCAAAAATTATCCCTGGAAGAGGCGCTTCGCCACGTGAGAAAAACACAGAAGCTCCTCGACGCGGGCCATTCGGAGGAAATTGGAGCCGAAGAAATCCGAAAGATCATGCCCGTCATCGGGGGGCTTACGGGGGAAATCAAGCCCGACGATGTGATCGAGGATATATTCAACCGTTTTTGCGTGGGAAAATAAGCCGATAATCATGGTCGGAGACGCTTATGATACGGTAGTCGTCGGAGCCGGTCATGCCGGCTGCGAAGCCGCTTTTGCCTCAAGCGCGATGGGGCATCGAACCTGCCTTATTACTATTCATCTGGAAACGATTGCCCAGATGTCCTGCAATCCTGCCATCGGCGGCCTGGCCAAAGGGCACCTGGTCAGAGAGATAGACGCCCTGGGGGGAATGATGGGCCTTCTGGCCGACGAGACGGGCATTCAGTTCAGGCTGCTTAATCGCAGCCGGGGCGGAGCGGTCCAGGCGCCCCGGGCGCAATGCGATAAAGCACGCTACCGGCTGACCATGAAGAAATGGCTGGAAAACATTCCCAATCTCACGGTTTTTCAGGGCATCGTCAAGGAAGTCATCGCTGAAAATGGCAGGGTGAGGGGCGTTCTGACCCTGGACGGGACGCGAATTCAATCCGAGGCTGTGATCGTGACTCCCGGGACGTTTCTGAACGGGCTGATTCATCTCGGCCTTACAAGCTATTCCGCGGGCCGGGCAAATGAGCCGGCATCGCATGAATTGAGTGAAAATCTCAAATTCCTCGGCTTTAAGACATTCCGGCTTAAAACGGGCACACCCATGCGCCTTGACAAGTATACGATCGATTGGTCCAAGTTCGAACCCCAGCCTGGCGACGACGATCCTGTTCCTTTTTCCTTCCGGACGAAAAAAAAACTTGAAAACCGGGTGGTTTGTTTCGTCGGGTACACCAATGAAAAAACGCACGAGCTGATCCGGAAAAACCTCGATAAATCGCCTCTTTATTGCGGAATAATCAGGGGGGTCGGGGCCCGGTATTGCCCTTCCATCGAGGATAAGGTCGTCAAGTTCCCCCATCATGCCCGCCACCAATTTTTCCTCGAACCCGAAGGTTTGGACACGTCTGAAATTTATGTCAACGGTGTTTCTTCAAGCCTCCCCTTTGAAACACAGAAAGAAATATTGGCGAGCATCCCGGGCCTCGATAAAGCCAAGATCTTGAGGCCTGCCTATGGAATTGAATATGACGCTGTCGCTCCGGTTCAACTTCATCCCACCTTGGAAACGAAAATTCTCGAGAACCTTTATCTGGCCGGGCAGATCAACGGAACTTCCGGCTATGAGGAGGCCGCCGCCCAGGGATTAATGGCCGGGATCAACGCCTCATTGAAGATTCAAAACAGAGCGCCTTTTACCCTTCGCCGGGATGAGGGTTATATCGGCGTTCTCCTCGATGATTTGATTTCGAAGGGAGTTGAGGAGCCTTACAGGCTGTTCACGTCCCGGGCGGAGTACAGGCTGATGCTCAGGATCGACAATGCCGACAAACGCTTGACAAAATACGGGCATGAGCTCGGTTTGATCTCGAAAAAAGACTTTGAGGCATTCGAGGAAAAGCAAATCCGGATGAGTTCCACAGTCTCCCTCCTGAAAAAGAAGAAAATTGTCCTTTATAATAAAGAGAGAATATCTCTGGCTGACTATCTAAAAAAACCTGAAATCCGTTTCAAAAATGTGCTAGAATACGAAAAGACGCTGGCGGGCTTGACGGATGAAGAAATAAGGCATCTTGAAGCCGAGATCAAGTACGAAGGCTATCTAAGAAAACAGGAGAAGGAAGTCGCCAAACTGGGCCGGATTGACGGCCTGAAAATTCCAAAAGATTTGGATTTTCGAGAAATTCATGGCCTGACCAGGGAAGCGATCGAAAAAATGAACAGAAGCCGGCCTCAAACAATCGGGGAGATGAAAAAGATGCCAGGCCTCACGCCTTCGGACGTATTCAGCCTTTACATTCACTTAAATGCCGAGCGGAAAGAAAGAAAGGCCGGGGCAAATGTTCCACGTGGAACATCAGACGATGGCGAATAGAATCATCGCGATAGCCAATCAAAAAGGCGGCGTAGGTAAGACGACCACGGCCATTAACCTCTCCGCGTCGCTTGCGATCAAGCAAGTCCGAGTTCTTCTCATCGATTTTGACCCGCAGGGAATGGCAACCGCAGGCCTGGGGAGGTCCAAGGAGCCGGAAAAAGGCATCTACCAGGCATTCATGAACGGTCAAGATATCATGAATTGCATTCAAGGAACGGAGATGGATAATTTCTATATTTGTCCCTGTTCCCCGGAGCTGGCCGGCGTCGAAGCGGAATTGTTTTCCGCGGAAGGCAGGGAAAGAAAGCTCCGGTTCGTCTTGGATCATATACGCCTTAAATTTAACTATATCATCATCGATTGCCCGCCCTCGCTGGGTTTCCTGACCATCAATGCCCTCGCCGCCGCCGATTCAATCCTCATTCCAGTCCAAACCGAATTCTTTTGTATGGAAGGGATCCCGGACCTCTTCCGCCTTCTCAACGACGTCCGTATCTATTTCAACCCGACGCTCAAGATCGAAGGCGTCCTTTTAACGATGTTCGATGAGCGGACGAATCTTTCCCGTCAGGTCACCGAAGAAATACGCAAGTCATTGAAAAATATAGTATTTACTACAATAATCCCGCGAACCGTCCGGCTGGCCGAAGCCCCCAGCTTCGGAAAACCCATCGTTCTTTATGATATAAAATCCCGCGGAGCCGAAGCTTATTTGAATCTTGCCCAGGAGATCCTGAATAAATGAAAAAAGCCCTAGGAAAAGGAATTAAAGCTTTTATCCCCGAAGAATATGGCATTCTCAAGGGTGAAACCTATGCCGAGATGGAGGTCGAGCAGCTCAGGCCGAGCCCTTTGCAGCCAAGAATGAAATTCGATGAAAAAGCCATCGATGAGCTGGCCCAGTCGATAAGGGAAGCGGGAGTTCTTCAGCCGATCATTGTCGTTCCCGAGGATGGCTATTTTAGAATCCTGATCGGCGAACGACGTTGGCGGGCGGCTCAGAGAGCCGGGTTGACAAAAATCCCCGTCCTCATACGAAACATACCCAAGGAACAACAGCTCGAAATTTCTCTAGTGGAGAATCTCCAACGGGAAGAATTGAATCCGGTCGAGATCGCTCTGGCGTACAAAAAGCTAACCGATGAGCTCGGTTATACTCAGGAAGAAGTCGCGGAGAAGGTGGGCAAAGAGCGGGCCTCCGTCACGAATTTTCTCCGGCTGCTCAGGCTGCCGGACGAAATTCAGGCCGAACTCCAGGAAGGGAAGCTATCGGTCGGGCACGCCAAGGCCTTGCTGACGATCGAGGATCCGAAAGCTCTACTCTCCTTAGCCCGAAAAATCGTCAAAAAAGGGCTGTCCGTCAGGGAGGCCGAATTCCAAGCCTCGCGTCTTAAAAAACAGATTCCGCCGGCAAAGCCGAAAGCCGACCCGGACCTTGAAGCCGTCAGGGAGGAAATGGTGAAAATACTGGGGACGAAAGTGAACATCACGGGGACTCAGAAGAAAGGCGTTTTTCATATCTTTTATTTTTCACTCGATGAACTCAACCGGATCTATGAGCTCATGAAAGGAGCGCGTTCATGAAAGACAAGAGGCCCGAGGAAGGGAAAATCTCCGGTTTCTTCGATGAGGGTTCCGAATTCGATGGAACGCTGAAATTCAACGGAGCTTTTCGGATCGACGGCCATTTTAAGGGCAAGATCGAGGCCGACGCCGTCCTGATCATCGGAAATCGGGGCAAAGTCGAGGCCGAGGTGATCGTCAGCCACGTCGTCATCAACGGCGAGTTTATCGGCAATATCAAAGCCGCGGAAAAAGTCGAGATCAACAGCCAGGGACGGGTCAACGGAACGATCGTCACGCCGAAGTTGGTCGTCGAGGAAGGCGCTTTTCTCGAAGCTCATTGCCAGACGACGGATCAGGTTCTGGCCCAAGCCGCGGATCTTCGGGATAAACCGAGCGTTTGACCTTGGCCCAAGCCGCTGGAATCATTCCCGTCCGATACGGCGCCAGCCGTTTTCCGGGAAAGCCCTTGGCTCCGATTCTGGGGAAGCCCATGCTTCAATGGGTGATCGAAGGGGTAAAAAAAGCCAAGCTCTTAAACCGGATTATCGTCGCCACCGACGACGAAAGGATTTTTCAGGCCGCCAGGAATTTCGGAGCCGAGGCGGCGATGACATCGCCGGCATGTGCATCGGGAACCGAGCGGGTGGCCGAGGTCGCCCGCTCGCTCGAAGCTTCGATCATCATCAACATCCAAGGCGACGAGCCTCTTGTCGACGGTGAAATGCTCGATGTTCTGGTTGAAGCGCTGAACGACCGAACCATTCCGATGGCGACGCTGATCGCCAAAGTCAGGGACATGAATTTGATCCAGGATGAGCATATCGTCAAGGTTGTCACCGATCGCAACGGGTTTGCCCTCTATTTTTCGCGCTCCCCGCTTCCGTTCCAGGCGCATGATTATTTTTTCCAACATATCGGGATTTATGGATACCAGAGAAAGTTTTTGTTAAGCTTCCAGAAACTGCCCTCTTCGCGACTCGAGAAAATAGAAAAGCTTGAACAGCTCCGCGTTTTGGAAAGCGGCCAAAAAATCCTTACGGTCGAGATCGCGCGCCCGACCTTGAGCGTGGATACGCCCCAGGATATAATCAGAGTCGAACGTTGTCTGAGGACCAAGACCCATGAGTAAATTCATTTTTGTCACGGGAGGAGTGCTTTCCGGACTCGGCAAGGGGATTGCCGCGGCTTCCATCGGCAGGCTTTTGGAAAGCCATGGTATTAAAATCACCCTTCAGAAATTCGACCCTTACCTCAATGTCGATCCCGGAACCATGAATCCTTTTCAACACGGTGAAGTTTACGTGACCGATGACGGCGCCGAAACCGACCTTGATCTTGGTCATTATGAACGATTTACATCGACGAGGACGACGAAGTACCACAACTGGACGGCGGGCAAGATATACGATCTGATTATCCGCAAAGAGCGGCGCGGAGAATATCTCGGGAAAACGGTCCAGGTCATCCCTCATGTGACCGATGAGATCAAAAACGCTTTTCGCGCCGTCGCGAGCGATAATGACGTCATCATCGTCGAAATCGGCGGGACGGTCGGCGATATCGAAAGCCTTCCTTTTCTCGAAGCTACGCGCCAGATGCGCCTGGCCCTCGGCCCGGAAAACACGGTTTTCGTCCATTTGACGCTGGTCCCGTTTATCGGGACTTCGGGAGAGCTCAAGACGAAACCCACCCAGCATACGGTTAAGGAGCTTCGCGCGATCGGGATCCAGCCCGATATCCTGCTCTGCCGGACGGACCGTTTCCTGACCTTAGATATTAAAACAAAAATCTCCCTCTTCACCAACGTCCCCGTCGATGCGGTCATCACTGCCAAAGACGTCGCGAACATCTATGAAGTGCCGCTGATTTTCGCCAAAGAGGGGCTGGATGAGATCATCATCAAGCAGCTGAAGCTCGAACCGATGAAACGGAACCTTGAGCAGTGGAAGTCCTTGGTGAACAGGATGAAGCATCCCAAGGACGAAGTGGACATCGCTATTGTCGGCAAGTATGCCGGGCTCAAAGATTCCTACCTCAGTTTGAAGCAGGCGCTCGATCACGGCGGCGTCGCCAACCGGCTCAAGGTGAACATATCCTGGATCGAAGCCGAAGACCTGGAAAAGGGCAAGATCGAAAAAACCCTTGCCGCGAAGGATGGGATCCTCGTCCCGGGCGGATTCGGCCATAGGGGCATCGAAGGCAAAATCCGGGCCGCGACTTTTGCCCGGGAAAATAAAGTTCCGTTCTTCGGCATTTGTCTCGGGATGCAGTGCGCGACGATCGAATATTCCCGGAACGTGGCGGGGTTTAAAGACGCCAACAGCACGGAGTTCGACGAGGACACGCCGCATAAGATCTTTTTCAAGTGGCGGGAGCTCCGCGGCATCCAGGACCTGGGCGGGACGATGCGCCTTGGGCAGTATCTATGCCGGATCGTTAAAAATACGTTCGCCTATGCAGCCTATCGGGCTTCCGAGATCTACGAACGGCATCGCCACCGCTACGAATTCAATCCGGAATATGAACGCCCGTTGACCGAAGCCGGGCTGATTATTTCGGGCAAGAATCCGGACTACGGCCTGGTCGAGCTTATCGAAATCCGCGATCATCCGTGGTTCCTGGGCTGTCAATTCCATCCCGAATTCAAATCGAGGCCCTTGAAGCCGCATCCCTTGTTCAAAGCCTTTGTCGGAGCGAGCTATGAACATCGCCGCAAAAAAAATAAGCGTTAGTCCTGGCGTTTCGATCGGCGGGCCGGGCGGGCTTTTCCTCATCGCCGGACCGTGCGTCATCGAAAGCCGCGAGCATGCCTTTGCCGTCGCCAGGCGGGTCAAGGCCTTGTGCCTAAAACTTGATATTCCATTTATCTTCAAAGCCTCCTATGACAAAGCCAATCGGTCTTCGCTCCGATCGTATCGCGGCCCGGGGCTGGAGAAGGGGCTCGAAATCCTGGCCGAAATAAAGCAGGCGTTGAAAATCCCTGTTCTTTCCGACGTCCATGAGACCGGCCAGGTCAAGGCGTCGGCCGAGGTCCTCGACATGATTCAGATCCCGGCGTTCCTTTGCCGCCAGACCGATTTGCTTTTAGCGGCGGCCCAAACCGGGAAGCCCATTAATCTCAAAAAAGGGCAGTTCCTCGCGCCGCATGAGATGAGAAACGCGGTGGAAAAGATCGAAAGCATGGGAAACAGAAAGATCATCCTGACGGAGCGGGGGACGATGTTCGGTTATAACAATCTCGTCGTCGATTTCCGTTCAATACCGATCATGAAGGGATGGGGGTATCCCGTCGTCCTCGATGCTTCGCACAGCGTTCAACTGCCCGGAGGCGAAGGGACAGCATCGGGCGGCGACAGGGAATTCATCCCCGTCATGGCCAGAGCCGGGATCAGCGCGGGAGCGGACGGGATTTATTTGGAAGTCCATACCGCTCCTGACAAGGCGCTGTCGGATAAACACAACTCTTTAAATATGAATAAGTTAGAAGGACTTCTTTCGAGTTTGCTGAGAATAAAGAAAGCCCTTTGAGGGAAATGCCATGACGAAACGGGACATCATTCAAACGGGGCGGCGCGTCCTTGAGGTCGAAGCCAAGGCCGTGGAGTCCCTGAGCTCCCGCCTGGGCGAGAATTTCGCCCGGGCCGTCGATCTCCTCTCGAAAACGAAATCGCGGATCATTGTCATCGGCATGGGCAAGTCCGGGCTCGTCGGGCGGAAGATCGCGGCCACCCTCGCCAGCTGCGGGACCCCGGCGATGTTCATTCATCCGGCCGAAGCGGGGCACGGCGACCTTGGCATGATTTTAAAAAAAGACGTCATTCTGGCCGTATCCTACAGCGGGGAAACGCGCGAAATTATCGACCTCCTCGGTTTCATCAAGCGCATCGGGGTGAAGCTCATCTGCATCACGGGGAATAAAAAATCGAAGATCGCGAAGTACAGCGACATCGTCCTGAACGCCCAGGTGGAAAAGGAAGCGGAGCCGAGCGGACTGGTTCCCACGGCGAGCTCAACGGCCGCTCTGGCTCTCGGCGACGCCCTGGCCGTCGCATTGATGGCGAAGAAAGGATTCAGCGAGAAGGATTTCGCCTTTGTCCATCCTAAAGGAGCGATCGGGAAGAAGCTTCTCCGGGTCGAAAACCTGATGCACCGGGGGCGAGACATTCCCGCGGTCAAGCCTGAAACGCCGATGGGCGAGGTGATCGAGGAAATGACCGCTAAGCACCTTGGGATGACGTGTGTTGTCGCTGAGGACGGATCCCTCGCCGGAATCATTACCGACGGAGATTTGCGGAGGATGATCGGCAAACACCGGGAAAATCTTCTCGTCAGGAAAGCCCGCGACTGCATGACGCCGAAACCGGTCGTGATCGGGGGGGCGGACCTGGCGACGGAAGCTCTCCGGATCATGGAGCAGAAAAAAATCACGTCGCTGGTCGTTGAAAACGACAGAAGAAAGGTCGAAGGGATCATTCACCTCCATGATCTGTGGCGGACGGAGATGTTCTGATGAGGGCAAAAACGCGGGCCCGGCGGGTCAAAATGGTTCTCATGGACGTCGACGGAACGATGACCGACGGACTGCTCACCGTGTTTCCCGACGGAGACGAGATCAAGTCCTACGATGTCAAAGACGGGCTGGGGATTCTTCTGGCTCAATTGGCCGGGCTCAAGCTCGGCATTATTACCGGGAAGACCTCGAAAGGACTCGAAAAACGGGCGGAGCGGCTGAAAATCTCCGAGCTGCACCAGGGTGCTCTTAATAAAAAGCCGGTTTTCGATGATATCCTGGCCAGGCACCGGCTCTCGCCCGAGGAAATCGCCTATATCGGAGATGACTTGGGCGACCTGGAAATCATGAAGGCCGTCGGTTTTGCCGGTGCGGTCCGGGACGCCCATCCTTTTATCAAGAAACGGGCCCATTATGTCTGCGCCCGGGACGGAGGCCGGGGCGCGGTCCGCGAATTTCTGGAATTCATCATCTGCGCCCAAAAAAAGTGGGAGATGGTCATCGCCGGATTCAAGACAATATTTAACCGGAAGATTTAGAGCGGAAGACGGGGAGGAAGGCGTGGAAATCAATCCGAAGATTTTTCGCGAATACGACATCCGGGGCATCGTCGACGGGGACCTGACGCCCGGAATCGTCGAGCTCCTGGGGAGGGGAATCGGAACATATTTCCGCAAACAGGGGCGACGGGAAGTGGCGGTTGGCCGAGATTGCCGCTTGAGCTCGCCGCCCTACGCCCGCGCCCTTATCAAGGGTCTTCGCTCAACAGGCTGCCATAGCGTCGATCTGGGCACGATCCCGACCCCTCTTCTCTATTTCGCGAGCTTCTACAAGAACAGGGAAGCGGGAGTGATGATCACCGGCTCGCACAATCCTCCCGAATATAACGGGTTCAAAATGATGTCGGGGACCGATACGCTTTATGGAGAGACGATCCAGGAGATCTCTCGACTGATTCTCGATGACGCCATCATTAGCGACGGCGACGGCGGAGAGGAGGCGGACAATATCGTTCCCGAATACAGCGATTATGTGGCGAACGGCATCCGGCTCCGGAGGAAACTCAAGGTCGTCGTCGACGCCGGAAACGGCACCGGCGGTGTCGTGGCCGTCCCAATCTTTAAAAGGCTGGGATGCGAGGTTATCGAGCTCTATTGCGAGATGGACGGCCGGTTTCCCAACCATCATCCCGACCCCACTCTTCCCGAGGCCATGGCCGACCTCATCAAGACCGTTCGCGCGACGAAAACGGATTTCGGCATTGCCTTTGATGGCGACGCGGACAGGCTCGGAGTCGTCGACGACGAGGGCCATTTGCTCTGGGGCGACCAGCTCATGATCCTCTTTTCCCGGGATATCCTGCCCTCGAATCCGGGGGCGGCGATCATCTCCGAAGTCAAAGCGACGAAGCTTCTCTATGATGAAATCGCCAGGCTGGGCGGGAGACCCATCATGTGGAAGGCCGGCCATTCGCTCATCAAGAAAAAGATTAAAGAAGAAAACGCTCTCCTGGCCGGGGAAATGAGCGGCCACATCTTTTTCGCGGATCGATGGTTCGGCTTCGACGACGCAATCTATTCTTCGGCCCGCCTTCTTGAGCTGGTTTCGCGGTCGAGCTTGAAGGTTTCCGAAATGCTGGCCGGGCTTCCGAAAATGTTCAGCACCCCGGAAATCCGGATCTACGCTTCCGAAGAGGTTAAATTCAAAATCGTCGACGAGGTGAGGGCCGAGTTGTCCAAAAACCACCCGGTCATCGATATTGACGGCGTCCGGGCGATCTTTCCCAAAGGCTGGGGTTTGGTCAGGGCTTCAAACACCCAGGCGGTCCTGGTTTTGCGCTTCGAAGCCGAAACGGAATCAGACCTTGTCGCCATCCAGAACGAGGTCAAGGGGGCCGTAGAGAGGGCCATCAAAAAATTGGGGAATCCATGAAAGGCGCGGTCGATCTTCAGGCGGTGATCATCGCCGGCGGCAAGGGGACGCGGTTCTGGCCTCTCAGCCGGGCGCGGATGCCTAAGCAATTCCTCCCGATCGCGAGTACGCGGACGATGCTCGAAGAGACCGTGAGACGGATTCTTCCCCTCGTCCCTACGAAAAAAATCCTGACGGTCGCTAATGCGGCCCAAACAAAAATCATCGCCCGCCTTCTGCCGCGTTTTCCCAAAGGAAACCTCCTGGTCGAGCCGGCTGGGCGAAATACGGGGCCTTCGCTCCTCCTGGCGATGGCCCGGATATATTTGAAGAATCCCGACGCCGTCGTCGCGGTTCTCCCCGCCGACCACGTCATCACCGATGTCCCGACGTTTTTGAAGAAAATGGAAGCGGCGGCTGCGGCCGCTGCCTCGGAAGAAGCCCTGATCATTTTCGGGATCCCTCCGGCGTTTCCCTCCTCGGGTTTCGGATACATCCATTGCCGCAAAGACAACCCCCGGCTCATTTTGAACGAAAAATTTTATGAAGTCGAATCGTTCAAGGAGAAGCCGTCCTGTGATCAAGCGCTGGAGTTCATCCGGCAAGGGAATCACTTCTGGAACTCCGGCATGTTCGTCTGGCGGGCCGGAGTATTTGCCCGGAAGATCGAGAACTACGCTCCGGATTTCCACGAGTATTGGATGAAAGTCCTGGACGCGGTCAAATCCAAATCCAGGACCAAGCTGGAAACCGTCTTCAAGGAGATCCCGGCCATTTCCATCGATTATGCCTTGATGGAAAAAGCCAGAGGAGTGCTCGCTTGCGAAGGAAATTTCGGCTGGTCGGATGTCGGCGCTTGGTCCGCCCTGGCGGGCATCTGGAACACGGACGCAGAGGGAAACGCCGTCATCGGAGAATCCGCCATCCTAGATTGCCGGAACGCAATCTGCTACAACCCCGGAAAGCTTACCGCGCTTCTCGGAGTCGAAGACCTTGTCATCATCAATACGAAAGACGTTCTCCTTGTCTGCCGGAAGGACCACGATCAACGGGTTAAAGAAATCCTCGAGATTCTGGCCAAAAAAGGGAAGCGGGAATATTTATGACAAGCTTACCAGAAAAAGAATGTCCAATATGTGGACAGTTTTTATCTTGCAGTCGCCCTGTTGATCACATCGACATTGCACGTCACGACATAATACATCAGCGCATTTGAAGCGATAGAGAAGATCCAGGCCAGGGTTTTGTTCTTCTTGTGAAGAGACTTCATGTTCCAATAAGAGAATGCCGTAATTCCCAGCTTAAAGATGCCGAATTTCGTCGGGTCCCTGACGATGTTCTTGAGAAGGGGATTGCCTTCGCCGACGCCCATATATTTCAGCGCCTCGTTGGTCGTGAAATAATCGACGGCGTTGAGGGCGACGAAGGAAAACATAGAGGCATTGAAGATATTGTTTCCAAAGGAATTATCGATGACTTTAGCGTTTGTGAAATATGTTTGAACCGGCTCGGCGGCGCTTATTCCGGGCTCCAGATTCAGGCCGGGAAGCGGCCGCGAGTTGGATTCGTTGACCGCCACGAGCTGAAGACCGACATCGGAAAAAGGGGAATAATGTCGGGCAAGGAAAAGCGTGGGGCCGATGTCGTAAACATCGTCGCGATCTTCGGCGGCCATCAAGGGTGAGAGCAGGGGCAAAGCGAAAATGATGATCATGACGATAGATCCGGTTTTCATTTTACTTTCCTTTCAAATCTTGGCGACTCTATATGAAGCATTAATCATGCCAAGAGAATTTATCCATTCTAACCAGTTGATTATAAATTGAATATATTGTTTTTCTCATGACCGGACGTCCTGACATAGTGACCAATATTTGGACAAATATTGAGAAATGGTAGTTATCTTATTGAAAGCAAATGAATTATCGTGACTCGGATAAACGCGTTCGAATTATGCAAACTCATTCATGAATCCTCTTCATCCCGACATTGCCAAGGGTTATAATGGTCTCGTGAATAACTCCGCCGTCCGCAATTTTCCCTCAATATTCCTTGGCCGGTCATCATTGTCCGTATACCGGAGAAAGAGTCCGGGCTGAAAAGGAATACCTGACAAGGAGCTGACATGCGTCGATTTCTCTCTCGAATTCTTTTGCGAAGAAACACCCTCATAGCCCTGGCCTGCTGGTTTCTGTCCTCATTCTCCTTTTCCTCGATCCCTTCCGAACAATGGTTTTTGATCACGATCGGCGGGAGTCCTGTCGGATTTGTTCATGAAACGTCCTCCCGGACGAGTTCCGGCCAAGGCCTTTCGCTTTATTCCACTTCGGATATGAAGCTCGTGATCAATCGCCTTGGGGCCAAAGTCGAGATGGAGTTCAAATCATCGGCGGAAGAATCCGAGGAGGGAATTCTCAGGAAGTTCGCCAATGAGCTCAAAGCCTCGCTCCTCTCAACGAAATCGGAGGCGATCGTCGGGGGAAAAACCATCGAAATCCGTGCCGAATCAGGAGGGAAAAGCTACTCCAGGACGATTCCCTACACTGGCCGACTCTTGGGCAACGAGGGAATCCGCCTGCTGTCGAAGAAAGCCCTCGTGAAGAGCGGTGATTATATCGAATTTCAGACATTCGCCGCCGAGCTCGGGGCGGTGACAAAAGGGAGCCGGAAGGTCCTCGCCGCGGAAACGATCCGTCTCGACGGCCGGGATGTCGCCACGCTTATGGTCGAGGAATTCCTCGAAGCGGGCGGAGTGAAAAGCACGGCCTGGCTCGACCGCGATTATGTCGTCGTCAAACAGGAGATGCCGACCCCGTTCGGAGCCGGCATCTTCGTCCTCACCGATAAAGAAAGGGCGCTTGCGGCCGCGGGAGGGGGAGAACTTCCCGCCGAGATCTACGGGCGTTCGATCATCCGCTCCAATATCCGTCTGCCCAAGGCCCGGGATCTTGTGTTCTCGAAGCTCAAGCTGATCCACAAAAATCCCGAACTCGGCTGGCCGGACATTAAAAACGCCGCCCATAAGGTTCTCTCCAAAGATCGCGAAACCCTTATTCTGGAAATCAGGCGTCCGGCAACGCCGGTGCCGGCCCGCTTTCCCGTTACGACCACCGAGGCCAATGGCGAATTTCTGACGCCTAACGCTTATGTTCAGTCGGATGCGCCCGAAATCAAGGCCAAAGCGGTCGAAATCATCGGCGGGGAAAAGGATCTATTCCGGGCGGCCGTAAGGCTCAGGAACTGGGTTTCCGAGGAGATGACGTTCGACCTCGGGATCGCTCAAGCTCCTGCTTTGGAAATCTTCGCGAACCGGCGCGGGACCTGCCTGGGCTATGCCACTCTTCTCGCCACGCTCGCCCGGTCGGTCGGAATTCCATCGCGCGTCGCGATGGGTTATGTCTATGCGCTCGGCATTTTTGGCGGACACGCCTGGACAGAGATCCTCGTCAGCGACACCTGGATCCCGCTGGATTCCGCGCTCCCGAGCTCCGGCATCGCCGACGCGGCCAGGCTTTTCATCGGCGCCACCTCGATGATTGAAGGCGCGGGTTCTTTCGGCGGCCCGGCCGCGCATCAGCTTTTCGGCTTCATCGATATTAAAATCCTCGAGTTCGCCGGGGCGGACGGACGAAAAATCGCCGTCTCCGGGACGGCCTCGCCTTACCAAGTCAACGGCGAAGTCTACGAAAACCAGTGGCTCGGGATAGCCTTCCAAAAGCCTCCGGGCGCCGCCTTCGCCAAGCTCGATGCGGTCTGGCCGGACTCGACCGTCCTCACCCTCGACGGGCCGGATGGATCGAGGGTCGAGCTCCGCCAATACTATCTCCGCCCCTGGCGGGCAAACGCGAACGCCGCGAGTGAAATCTTCGGGTCGCTTGGCATCCGGGAGAATGCCGCGATTTCCGAGCGGTTCGGCCTTCCCGGCTATCTCGGCCAATCCCGGTCGAAGGCGGCTCTGGTTCTGATCGATCGGCCGGAGGCTTGGGTCTTAACGGTGGAAGGCAAGAACGCTTCGAGGATCCTTGAGCAGGCCGCCGCCGGCTTGAAATTCGGCAAACCTCATTAAATTCCTTCGATTCAGACCGACAGGGCGAGGAGCCACTGGGCGGCGAAGTATGTGCTCAGAATGACCGCCTGCGCGGCCCTGAATTTTCTCACAAAGCGGTTGATGGCGAGCACGGAATCCGAAACGACGAATAATAGGGCTCCCAGGAAAGCGCGCAGCGCCGACGTTCCCCCGATATCGACAAATCGCTGGATGGCCAGCCCGGCCATGATCGTTATAACGAGGATATAGACGCCGACAGGAATTTTCATCCGGCCCAGCTTCGGGAAGAGGACGGTTATCATAATCGAGGCGTAAAGGAAGAGCGGAAAGACCGTTCCGAAATCGGCGCGGACCGTCGTCACGTTCAGGAAAGCGGCGATATAACAAAGAAGGGCGATGAGAAAAGCGGATAACCCCTCCACGAAACATTTATTGCGGAGCATCATGAAGACGTCGCCGGCCAGCGATACGGCCAGCCCGGCCAGGATAAAATACCGATAGCGCGGGGATTGGAGCGCAGGTTTCAGCAGGGCCGCGAGAAAAATCGCGATCATGGCCGCGGGCCGCAGAATATAGACGACCCTCCAGCGCCCGCGATAGTCGGCAAGGATGGCCCCAAGAGCGGCGACCATACCGGCGGATAACAGACCGTAAATCATTTTCCGAAGGCCGGGAGTCCGTCTTCCCCGGAGAGACGACCCTTACGCTTTCTGTTTAGCTTCATTTTTCAGCCTTTCTCGGGCTTCAGCGAACATCGGCTCGGCATAGCTCGAAGGCCAAGTTCTTTCCTCGAATGTCCGTTTCTCGACCATTTTGAGGAAGCCCTCGAATTCGTTAAAATACGAACCATAGATATGGAAGCTGTCCACAAGATCGGCGTAGCGGCCGACGAGGACAAGCTTTCCGGTTTTTTCGGCAATGCGCCCGGCGATGAGGCGCTGCAGGTCGGTCAGGGCGAAAACGTTCATATAGGCCGCTTTATAGGCGTCCCGGGACCTCCAGTGGGCGTTCATGTTTAAGACAAGACAACCGTTCTCGTCTTCGAGCGTCCGGCACCATATGCGCTGGAGGCAGGGCGGGTCGTTGGTCGGCGGGTCGAACTTGGGATCCCAGGTGATAGCCTGGGCGCGCCGCGAATATCCGGCCTGACTCAGCTTCTCTACGATATTCCGGATCTGATCGATGGTTTCGTTCCCGATTTCGTAAGCGAAAAGGCGCTTGTGATATGTGTAGGTCCATTTCCCCTCTTCGGGCGCGATCCAATGGTCATGAACTCCGTTCACGACTTCCTGGCGGTAGATCTCAAGGTCCTCGAGCCCTCCGGGAAAAGCGCGGTGGATCCGGGGCTCGGCGAAGGGGTCCGCGACCACCCAGAGCATCGTGCAGTCCCGGCTAGGGGGATCGCCGGGCTTGTCGTATTCGGTCCTGATCGCGACGCCCTTATGCCAGCATTCGAGGACGGCCTTTTCCCAGGCCTCGGGAAGAGTTTTGCCTTGGACATATAAAGTCGGGATGCTGCCGGACATTGTCACCTCGCCGTCCATTGGTTTTTATCACAGGACCGCGGCCCGGTCAATTATGATAGAATGAAAAAGGCTCTCCTCCGGAAGAGAGCCGCCTTCGCTCGCTTGAGATGACATCTCGAGAACGCATCGAACGCCTCCTCGCCGGGAAACGGGCGGACAGGGTGCCGTTCTGTCCCGCCGTTTACGAACACAAAGCCGCCCTCATCGGAACGACGCCCTCGCGGCTGAGCCGGGATCCTGCCGCATTCGAAAGAGCGTGCATCCGGGAAGTGGAGCTTTACCGGCCCGACATGTTGGTGATCGGCTGCGATGTCTATAATATCGAAGCCGAAGCCGCCGGCTGCAGGGTCCAGTTTTATGACTCGAACGATGTCCCCGCGATCGTCGAGCGAATCATCGGCGTCGGCGATAATATCCAAGGACTCCGGCCTCCCAACCCGGAAAAAGACGGCCGGATGCCGGTTTGCCTTGAAGCCGGCGAGCGCGTCTCGGCCCGGTTCGGACGGGATATGATCGTCCGCGGCGCGCTCAGCGCTCCATTCTCTCTGGCCTGTGAGCTTGTCGGAGCGGAACCTCTCTTAACGGCGATGGTCGATGACCCGCGCTGGGTCTCCGGCCTTCTTGCCTATACGGCCGAAATAGCGAAACGGTTTGGACGGGCCTTCGTCGACCGCGGCCTGGGCGTCGTTCTTTTCGATTCTCACGCTTCCCCGCCCCTGGTCTCTCCGGCCCTTTATAGAGAGATCGTGCTCCCTCCGACCGCGGCGGTCGTCCGCCATTTCCGGAGCGACCTGGGCGTTCCTCTCGTCCCGTACATTGTGGGCGGCGATACGGCGATCCTCCTCGACCTTATTCTCGAAACGGGAACGAACAACGTCCTCTGCGATTCCAAGGCGGATTTGACCACATTCGCCGCGCGTCTTCAGGGCAAGGATGTTCTCCTCCGGGCGAATCTCGATCCCCGTTTCCTCCTCGCCTCTCCGCTCGATGCGATCGAGGCGAGAGTCCGCGCCGTCGTAGCTGTCGGCCGGCGTCATCCCGGGTTCATGCTCGGAACAGGCATTTTGCCCTACGACCTGCCTTTCGAAAAAGCCATCGCCGTCCGCGAGGCCCTCGAGAGATCCTGAATTTAGGTTTCGTGCAGAACCGGCTCTGGTCAAGCGTCATATACATAGTATCCCGGGAAGACGGATATGGATGATTTTTCGGACGACAAGACTTCGTCGAACGGCGGCAGCGAAGGGCATCGGCGCCGTCTTCGCGAGAAATTCCTGCGCGGGGGGCTCAACGCCTTCCTGGACTACGAAATCGTCGAGCTTCTTCTCACCCTGGGGACTCCCCGGAAAGACTGCAAGGAGCCGGCCAGGCGGGCCCTCAAGGAATTTAAATCGCTCCGCGGCGTGCTCGAGGCCGATATCCACGAGCTCCAAAAGATCAGGGGCATCGGTTCGAACAACATCTTCGGCATCAGATTCGTCCAAGACGTGGCCCGCCGCTTCCTCAAGGACCGGATGCTGAGCAAGCCCTACGGCCGGTCTTCGCGCGAAGTTTTTGACTACCTGTATCATTCCCTGCGCGACCTGAAAAAAGAGAACTTCAAGGTGATCTTTCTCGACCCAAAAAATCAGATTATCGAGGAAAAAACCCTTTTCGAGGGCACGGTGGATTCTTCGGCCGTCTATCCGCGCGAGATCATGAAGGACGCCCTCCGCTATGACGCCACATCGCTCGTCTTCGTCCACAACCATCCGTCGGGCGATCCCGAGCCTTCGCTCTGCGACCGGGAAATCACAAAGGAGCTCGTTTTCGCCGCCAGGGTCATGCAGCTCAAGGTCCTCGACCATATCATCATCGGCAACAACTGCTACTTCAGCTTCGCCGACAGGGGGCTCATCGAGGACTATGATCTCATCTTCCTGAGTATGAACAAATGAAACAACAAAGACGGGGCCGCGGGATTTATTTATGTTAAGATAAGCGCCGACGGAGGATGCGATGCAACCCATAGACGCGATCGCCCAAAAAATCGGGATCAAACCCGAATATCTGGAAAAATACGGTTCGACCAAGGCCAAGATCGACCTTAAACAGGCCGCTGAGTCAAAAAGACCGTTCGGAAAATTGATCATGGTCACCGCCATGACGCCGACTCCGGCCGGCGAAGGTAAGACAACGACGGCCATCGGTTTGACCGACGCTCTGAACCGGATCGGGAAGAACGCCGCCGCGGCCTTGCGCGAGCCTTCGCTTGGCCCTGTATTCGGGATGAAGGGCGGAGCCACGGGCGGCGGCCGCGCCCGCGTCGTTCCTTCGAACGACATCAACCTCCATTTCACAGGGGACATGCATGCCATCACTTCGGCCCATAATCTTCTGGCGGCCCTGGTCGACAACCGCCTTCACTTCGACAACGTCTGCGGCCTCCTGGACTGCAAAAACGTCACCTGGCGCCGGGTCCTCGACATGGATGACCGCATCCTCCGGGACATCGTCGCCGGGATAGGAGGGCCGCTCCAGGGAATCGCCCGTGAGACGGGTTTCGACATCACGGCCGCGTCCGAAGTCATGGCCATCTTCTGTCTGGCCAGGGACGCAAAGGACCTCAAGGAAAGGCTCGGCCGGATCGTGGTCGGGACCACGCCGGGAGGGGCGCCGGTTACCGCCTCGCAGCTCAACGCCCAGGGGGCGATGGCCGCCCTGCTCAAGGACGCCATCCGCCCCAACCTCGTCCAGACGCTCGAAGGCTCGCCGGCGTTCATTCACGGAGGTCCGTTCGCCAATATCGCCCACGGAACGAATTCGGTGATTGCGACGAACATGGCTTTGAGCCTGGCCGATTATGTCGTTACCGAGACCGGGTTCGCTTCGGACCTCGGCGCCGAAAAGTTCTTTGATATCGTCGTCCGGACCGGTTCCATTCCGCCGCCTTCGGCCGTCGTTCTGGTGGCCACGATCCGCTCTCTTAAATATCATGGCGGCGCCGGGCTCGACGCCCTGGCCGTCGAAAACCGGGACGCCGTCAGGAAGGGCTTCGATAATCTTCGGAAGCACATCGAAAACATGCGCCTTTACGGGGTTCCTCTCGTCGTCGTGCTGAATAAGTTTCCGGCGGATACGCCCGCGGAAGTGACGATTTTCGAGGATCTCTGCCGGAAGGAATCCGTCCGGTTCTCGCTGAGCGATGTCTACGGCCGGGGAGGCGAGGGGGGCGAAGCGCCGGCCCGCCAGATCCTGGATGCCATAGATAAAGACGAACACCGTTTCCAATTCCTCTATCCGCTGGAGATGCCTATCATCGAGAAGATCGAGTCCGTGGCCCGCCGGATCTATGGAGCGGCCAAGGTCGCCATGGAAGGTAAGGTCCGGCGCAAGATCCTGAAGATCGAAAAAGACGGCTACGGCCGTCTTCCGGCCTGTATCGCCAAGACGCAGTATTCCCTGTCCGACGACGAGGAGGCGCTCGGCCGGCCTCGAGACTTCACGATGATCGTCACGGATATTTCCTTGCGCGCGGGCGCCGGTTTTATCGTTGCCACGTGCGGGGACATCATGACCATGCCCGGCCTGCCGAAAGTCCCGGCCGCGGAGAAAATAGACGTGAACGACGACGGCGAAATCACCGGGATCGTCGGATAGCGCCCGATGAAGAAGGCTCTCAGCCTTTTTTTGGCGGTCGCTCTCGTCTGTCCCGGCATCTTCTTCGGCCGGCCGGTCAAGACGGCCGCGCTTCCCCGGCTTGCGATCGTCCCTTTTTTCGCTCAAGCCCATGTCGCCGCGGCCGAGGTCTCCCGAATAACCCGGGAATTGACCGCTGAGCTCGAGGCCACCGCCCGGTTTTCCCTTATCGAACGGGCCTGGGTCAAAGAAGCGCTCCTCGAGCTCCAATATCAGCCCGACCAGCCCTGCGGGCTCGAATGCGCCCTCAGACTCGGGCGACATCTTGGCGCCCGGCTCGTTGTTTTCGGCGCGATTGAAGAATCGGACGGGATTTTCCAATTGGACGCAGCCGTAGCCGATTTGGGCAACCTCCCCGCGGCGCGACCGGCCGCTTTCGAGGCCGCTTTTCCGGCGGAGGAAGCGGGGGCCCAGCTCAAGAAATTGGCCGAAAAAATCGCCGCCTTCGATTGGGATCCCGATTTATCCGCGGCGGAAAAAATTCGAGATAAGGAAAAGGCGGCTCGGCCTTCGGCCTTGGGCCAATCTCCTGCCGCGGAACTGGCGAAAAGAAGGAAATTCCCGTGGTTGGCCGCCGCCGGAGCGGCGCTCCTTATCACCGGATTTGTCATTTATTTTCTCTCCCGGCCGAAAACCGGGAGGATCGACATCCGCTCGACTCCTCGGGGGGCCAAGGTCTTTCTCGATCAACGCGACGCGGGCGTCCGGACGAATTGCATCCTGAAAGAGGTCAGTCCCGGCATCCATGACCTGGTCTTGGAGTTGGAAAATCATGGTTTTTGGTGGGGGAGAATCGTCGTCGAGCGGAATAGGACGACGGAGATCGCGGCGACCCTGACCGCGTATCATTTTGAGGTCGAAGCGATCATCGGCGGCTCCGGAAGCGGCAACGCCCAATTCAACGGCATCTGGGGGATCGCGGTCGATCCTTCGGATCATCTCTATGTCGCCGATACGCTGAATCATCGTGTCCAGAAATTCGCATCGAACGGGGCTTTTATCACCAAATGGGGAACGACGGGAACGGGAAACGGCGAGTTCAACATGCCTTGCGGGATCGCCGCGGACGCCGCGGGCCATGTTTTCGTCAGCGATTTCTACAACGATCGGATTCAAAAATTCACGTCCAACGGAACCTTCCTCGCGACGTGGGGAAGCCATGGCTCGGGAGACAGCCAGTTCAACGGTCCGAGCGGGATCGCCGTGGACGGGTCCGGAAATATCCTTGTCGCCGATGTCGGCAATCATCGTCTCCAACAGTTTACGGCCGAAGGGACCTTTTTAAGAAAATGGGGCGGACCGGGGGTCGGGGGAGGACAACTTAACGAACCCTTCGGAGTCAGCGTCGACTCTTCAGGCAACATCTTCGTCACCGACACGATCAACGATACCGTTCAAAAGTTCACCTCGAGCGGAACCTTTGTCGCCGGATGGGGAAGCTTCGGAAGCGGCAACGGCCAGTTCAACAGGCCCTCCGGGTTGGCCTTTGACCGCAGCGGGTCTCTTTATGTCGTGGATTCGCTCAATCATCGGATCCAGAGATTCTCGAGCGGACTCATCTTTCTTCTCAAATGGGGAAGCCTTGGAAGCGGCAGCGGACAGTTCAATGAACCGTGCGCCATCGCCATCGACAGCCAAGATCATATTTATGTGGCCGAGCGGGCCAATAACCGGATTCAGAAATTCCAACCCCTCGTCTCCGTCTTTCGCTGAAGGGAAGCCGCTACCGCGCTCCGGACGCTCTTCCCTGCCGCCGCTATCGGGGGGGGGGAACGGTCCGATTTACAGGCGTCGCCGAATATGATAAAAAAAGGATGATGTTATGTCCCGAATAAGGGAAAAAACGGCAGGTGGGACAAGCATCGCCGGGCCCGCGTCTTATCCATGAGGAGGAAATCATGAAGGAAGATGACGACGACCAGAAGCAGGTCTCCAAAGCCAAAGCCATCGAAGCGGCTATCTCCCAGATCGAGAAACAGTTCGGCAAAGGCGCGGTGATGAAGCTCGGGCAAAAAGACGTGGCGATGAGAGTGCCGGTGATTCCCACGGGCTCGATCTCCTTTGACGTCGCCCTCGGGATCGGCGGATTTCCGAGGGGGCGCGTCGTTGAAGTCTTCGGCCCGGAGGCCACGGGCAAAACGACGCTTGTCCTCCATGTCATCGCCGAGGCCCAGAAGAAGGGCGGGCAGGCGGCGTTCATCGACGTCGAGCACGCCTTGGCTCCGAACTATGCGGCTAGAGTCGGAGTCGATATCGATAACCTCCTCATCTCCCAGCCTGATTACGGAGAGCAAGCCCTCGAAATCGCGGAAGTTTTGGTCCGGAGCGGCGCCGTCGACGTCGTCGCGATTGATTCCGTGGCCGCGCTCGTTCCCAAGGCCGAACTCGAGGGCGAAATGGGCGATGCCCATATGGGGCTCCAGGCCAGACTGATGTCTCAGGCTCTTCGGAAGCTGACCGCCATCGTCGCCCGCTCCAAGACGTGTTTTATCTTCGTCAACCAGATTCGGGAGAAAATCGGGTTCTTCCTCGGCAATCCCGAAACGACGACCGGCGGCCGGGCTCTCAAGTTTTACGCCTCGATGCGGGTTGACGTCCGGAGGCTGACGGCTTTGAAGGAAGCCGATAGCATCATCGGCAACCGGGTCAAGGTCAAAATCGTAAAGAACAAGCTGGCGCCGCCGTTCAAGGAAGCGGAGTTCGACATCATCTACGGCGAGGGTATATCCAGGGAAGGCGACCTCGTGGATATGGGATCGAACACGGGTATCATCGAAAAGGCGGGCACCTGGTATTCCTATAAGGGCGAGCGCATCGGCCAGGGACGGGAGAACGTGAAAAAGCTCTTGAAAGAAAATAAAAAGCTGGCCGATGACCTGGATAAAGAAATCCGGATAAAGGTCGGGCTGGCTGTCGAAACGACAGCGCCCGAGAAACCGGAAAAACCCGAAAAACCGGAGAAGGAAAAGAAATAACCCCCGGACTTCGAACGATGGCAGGACAAACGCGGAAGCGGTCTCAAAAAGCGGGGCTTGCCCCGGGGTCGCTCGTCCATGTCGGCGAGCGCAAAGTCGAAAAGACCAGGATTTCCATTTTCGACTATGATGAGAAGAATTTCCTGGAAAAAGACGTCAAGAATATCGAGGAATGTTTTGCCTTCCGGGACACAGCGACCGTCACCTGGATCAATATTGATGGCGTCCACGACCCCGATATCGTCGACAAGATCGGCGGACATTTCGGATTCCACCCCCTGATTCTCGAAGACATCATGAACACTTCGCAGCGGCCAAAACTCGAGGACCTCGGCGAAACCATTTTTCTCGTCATGCGGATGATCGACTTCGACCGGAAAGGCAAGGATATCGTTTCCGAACAGTTGAGCCTCGTCATCGGCCCGAATTTCGTTCTGTCCTTTCAAGAGGAACCGGGCGACATGTTCGATCCGGTCCGGGAACGCATTCGCAAAGGCAAGGGCCGGATTCGGAAAATGGGTCCTGACTACCTGGCCTATGCCCTGATCGACGCCGTCGTCGATCACTATTTCTTTGTCCTGGAGCAGCTGGGCGAGCGGATCGAAGTCCTTGAGGAAGGATTGATCACAAATCCGCGCTCGGAAACGCTCCACGAGATCCATACCCTCAAGAGAGATATGATCTTTCTCCGGAAGTCGGTCTGGCCGCTGCGCGAAGTCGTGAGCGGGCTCGAGCGGGCCGAATCGGATCTCATCAAGGAGACAACGAACATCTTTCTCCGCGATGTCTATGACCACACGATCCAGGTCATCGACAACGTCGAGACATTCCGCGATATGCTCTCGGGCATGCTCGAGACCTACCTTTCGAGCGTCAGCAACCGGATGAACGAGGTGATGAAGATCCTGACGATCATCGCCACGATTTTCATCCCGCTGACGTTCATCGTCGGCGTCTATGGGATGAACTTCAAGTTCATGCCCGAGGTCGAATGGCGCTGGGGATATTTTTTCGTCTGGGGCATAATAATCGCCGTCGGCGTGGTCATGCTTGCGTTTTTCCGGCGGAAAAAGTGGCTGTGAAGACAAATCCCGTATTTCTCTCGGAGGAGGGCGCGAGATGAAGGCCAAAAACGTTTTTCTTCTCGTCATCCTGGCCCTGCTGGCGATCCTGGCTTTCCAGAATTCCGGGCTGCGAGATTTTAAGCTGTTGTTTTGGGCGATCTATGCGCCGATGTTCGTCTTGATCTTGATCAGCTTCCTGGTCGGGTTCGTCACAGGCTTCATCGCCTCTCGGCGCGAACGGAAAAAAGAGAGTAAAAAACAGGACGAAAAGCCCGCTCTGACGCCGAGCCCAAAGTCATAGCGCCGTCTTTATTCCGGGGACAGCAACCTTAATTCGAGAAAATTAAGGTCGCTGTCCCCAGAATTATCCCCGGAATTATTCAATGATGATTTCGTCGGCAAAGAGCCATGCTTTGCCTCCGGCGCCCGGGTGCCAGTCCGGACAGAGGCCGATATTTTTTGCCTGAATCCGGACAAACCGGGCTTTTTTGGCGGAGACCTTAATCGAAAAATCCTTGACCGCGACGTCCGCAACATTCGCTGAAACCTCGTTTTTTACCGTCGCGATAGCCTCGAAATCGCGGCCGTCGCCCGACACGGCGAATTCGACCGATGTCGGAAAAAATATCCAGGAGTTGATGTTGTGGAGAAACCCAGCTGTTATTTTCGTTAATTTCATTGACTTGCCGAGGTCGATCTCGGCCAGGAGGTCGTCTTTCTCGAATCCCTGCCACAGACCGTCCGTATGAGACTTCGACCCGCGCAGGCCGTTGACGAGTCCGATATCGCCTCCGCCCTTGTACCGGTTGCTGTATGGATACGTCAATCGCGGCGCCTTCCCGAGCGCTTTATGGGAGACAAAACGGGTTTCAGTAATCAATCCGGCCAGTTCCCCCTCAAGGAATGCCCCGGCCTTGAGCGTCGAGGTCTTATTAACGAAAAGCGGCTGGGCATAGAGCATGGACATCGGCCCCGGCGTGGCGCCGCCGAGTGTATAGCGGATCTCGGGGGTCTTCATCTCGGTCTCGAGTTTGACCTTGACCGCGCGCGTCTGATTATCCAGCTCGGGCGACATCCGGACGTTGAATGAGCTCTTCGCACAGTTGATTCCGGCCATCCGGTAGCGCTCGAACTGGACATTCATCCGCGCGCCGAAATTGTCCCAGTCCCGGAGCTCTTTCGGCGACCAACCGACTTCGGCGGTCGCCGCAATCCTGGGAAAGGTCATATATTCGGCATGGGACGGGTTGGGGATATATTCCGTCCAGAGGTTGGCTTGGACGCCGAGGATGTGTTTCGCTTCGTCGGGACTGAGCGCCGTCGGCGTCGGCTCGAACTCGTAAACTTTACTCAGCTGGAGAAATCCGCCGATAGCCGGAGGTTCGTAGGCCGGCTGGCCTTGATAGTAATCGAAGTAGCAGTGCGAGGTCGGGGTCATCACCACATCGTGGCCTTCCCGGGCAGCGGCGATTCCGCCATCGGTCCCGCGCCACGACATGACCGCCGCGTTGGGCGCCAATCCTCCTTCGAGGATTTCGTCCCAGCCGATGAGTTTCCGGCGCTTGGCATTCAGGAATCTTTCGATGCGCTTGATGAAGTAGCTCTGGAGCTCGTCCTCGTTTTTCAGGCGCTCGGCCTTGATCCGGGCTTGGCAATCGGGGCATTTCTTCCAGTTGGCCTTGTCCACCTCGTCGCCGCCGACATGGATATACTCGCCCGGGAACAGGGCGAGGACTTCGGTCAGGATGTCCTCGAGGAACGAGAACGTCTTTTCTTTTCCGGGGCAATAGACGTTCGTGATCGGCCAGACGCCGCCGGGCGGAACGGTGAAGGGGCCGCCGGTGCAGGAATATTCGGGATATGACCCCAGGGCGGCCAGGCAATGGCCGGGAAGCTCGATTTCGGGGACGATCGTCACCTGGCGGATCTTGGCGTAGGCCACGATTTCGCGGATTTCCTCCTGGGTGTAGAACCCGCCGTATGTCGCGGCCTCGCCTTCTTTTTGCGGTTCGCGCGCGTTCCAATGCTTGTCTTCCCGGTCCACGCGCCAGGCGCCGACTTCCGTGAGCTTAGGGTATTTCTTGATTTCCACCCGCCAGCCCTGGTCGTCGGTCAGGTGCCAGTGGAAGGTGTTCATCTTGTGCATCGCCAGATAGTCGATGAATTTTTTGATGAATTCCTTGGGGAAGAAATGGCGGGAAACATCAAGGAGCATGCCGCGCCAGGCATAGCGCGGGGCGTCGCTGATTTTAACGGCCGGGATCGTCCACGGGGCGGTTGCGAGCGCCTTCCTCGAATAGAATTCCGGCGGAAGGAGCTCGAAGATCGTCTGGACCGCGTAGAAAAAGCCGCGGGCGCCGGCCGCCTCGATCCGAATCGCGTCCGGGCCGGAGAGAAGCGTATATCCTTCGGCGCCGATGCCCGGATCCTCGGATATGCTGAACGTGATCGTTTTGGAGTGAAGATCAGCTTTGAGCGCCGGGTCGATTTCGACGACGGACACGCCGACGCCGGCGCTTTCCGTGATCCTAGCGACGAAATAGTCCGCGACCGATTTGATTTCGGGCTTGCCCGTCGGAACGACGACCCGTGCTTCTGCCGAGAGGGTAAAGCCACCCGCCAGCCTCTCGATCGACTGGGGCCGTGGAACGATGCTGATCTCGGGCGGCTTCTCGAGTTTCGGGATCATCTTGACCTTGACGCAGCTGGGTGTGAGTCCGAGGCTTAGGGCAATGATGGTGATAAGGATTTTTTTCTTCATGGTCGGCCTTCCCTTCCAAGCATTTGCGAGATTTATGCGACAGAGAGATTCCTGGCGGAATCGCCTCTTTCCGGCGCTCCGCTCTCTTCTAATCTATCCATTTTCCGCCGCGATTGGCAAGTACTGGCCATGCGTTTGACAAAAGTCGTCTTAGCGCACCATATTTTGCCCGCACAGAGAATTCGGTGACATGAAATCCGTAACGCATATCGAATTCTCTGGAATTCGTTATGTGTCACAGGATTTCTATGCAGTCAGTTGGCTTCTTCGTTTGACAAATCTCGTCCTTGCGCACTATATATTTCCTGTCCGGAGAAATCCGTGACGCATTCGAATTCTCTGGAATTCGTTATGTGTCACAGGATTTCTCTTGTCCCCGAACTCTTTTGAAGGAGGCATCATGATTAAAAAAATCGCCCACATCGGGATCGCCGTCAAAGATTTGGAAAAGCAGGCAAAGTTTTATCGCGATATTCTTGGATTTTCCTTCGAGGGAGATGAGGATTTGCCCAAGCGCGGACTGAAGATCGGTCTTTTCGATATCGGCGGAGTGAAGATCGAGCTCCTCCAGCCGACCGGAACCGATTCCGCCATCGCTAAATTTCTCGAGGAAAAGGGCGAAGGAATGCATCACCTGGCCTTCGAGGTCGACGACATCAAGGGAGAGCTCGGCCGACTGAAAGCGGCCGGCGTCGAGCTTATCGACAGCGAACCCCGGCCGGGCGTGGGAGACGCCATGATCGCTTTTCTCGATCCGAAATCAACCGGCCGGGTTCTAATCGAGCTGTGTGAAATGAAATAATCGTTGAAAATGAGAGCCGCATTCTGAATTCTGCGGACGTGGATACCTTTGAGATCAGTTTTATTCCGGTTCTATTTCGACCAGGACGATGTCGCTCTCGATGGTCTGGCCGGGGGCGACGTTCACCGAGCGGACGAGGCCGCCGTTCCGGCAATAGATCTCGTTTTCCATCTTCATCGCTTCGATGATCAAGATCCCCGCGCCCGGTTTGATGATCTCTCCCGGCTTGACCAGGATTTGAACGATTTTTCCGGGCATCACCGATTTGATGATCTCCGCCCCGGACGTTTCCGGGCTGGTCTGAATCCGGCGCATGCGGGTCTGCCTCTCGTCGAGAACTTCGAGGAGAAAGTATTGATTCCGGTAGTGGAGTTCAAGCCGGCCGCCGAGAAATAAATAGGAGAGGTCGCACGACTGGTTGTCCATGAGCATGGACAGGGAATCCGAAGTGCAGAACCGGAGGTCGATGTCATGAGACACCCCGTCCATGGCGATTTCGAAGCGGTGGTCATCGAGCGGCGTGAGCTCGATCGTCTTTTCCCTCCCGGCCCAGATGACGGTGTACTTTTTCATTTCTCGCCCGTCCCGGGACGCCCGGACATTTTCCAGGCCGAGGTCTCGGTCGTTTTCGAGAAGGGAATCAGCGCTCCTTTTTCCTCGCCCAGCCAGGCGAGAATCGCCGCGGCGGCAAAAGCCACGCTTTCCTGATGTCCTTTTTCATCGCGGAGGAGCTCCTCATGGTGGCGGGGAATGAAATGGGTGTCGTACCGGCCTTTCCGGAAATCCGGCTGGAGGAGAATTCTGCGCAGATAGGGGAGATTGGTTCGAACACCGATGACCTGATACTCTTCGATAGCGCGGAGCATCCTGGCCAGCGTCTGGCCGCGGTTCTCGCCCCGGACGACGAGCTTCGAGATCAAAGGGTCGTACTCCAGGGGAATGGCGAATCCGGCATAGATGCCCGTGTCGTCGCGCACCCCAGGGCCTCCGGGCGCGGAACATTTTTTGACCAATCCCGGCGAGGGAAAGAAATTGTTCCACGGGTCTTCGGCGTAAATCCGGCATTCCATGGCCGTTCCCTGCATCGGCGGCACGCGCTCGTCGAGGCGGCCTCCCTCGGCGATGCGGATCTGACGTTCGACAATGTCTATGCCCGTGACCATTTCGGTGACAGGGTGTTCGACCTGGAGCCGGGTGTTCATTTCCAGGAAATAGTAATTCCGCTCGGCGTCGACCATGAATTCGACTGTCCCGGCATTGGTATAGCCGCAGGCCTGAGCGGCCTTGATCGCGGCCTCGCCCATTTTCATTCTTAACTTCTCGGTCATGAGCGGCGACGGGGTTTCCTCGATGATTTTCTGATGGCGGCGCTGGATGGAGCACTCCCGTTCATAGAGATGAACGGTCCGGCCGTGCGTATCCGCCAGGATCTGAAACTCGATGTGATGCGGCTCGTCGAGATATTTTTCGAGATAGACGCGGCCGTCGCCGAACGCGGATTGGGCTTCGCGGCGGCAGGCTTCAAACGCCGCGGCGAGCTCGGCCGGCCGTTCGACCCGGCGCATGCCCTTGCCGCCGCCTCCCGCGGCCGCTTTGATCAAGACGGGATACCCGAGCTTGGCCGCTTCGATCTTGGCCGCGGCAGAGGAGGCCAGCGGAGCGGTGCCCGGAACGACGGGGACGCCCGACCGGCTCATCCGGGCGCGTGCCTGCGTTTTTTCGCCCATCATCGCGATGGATTGGGGCGACGGGCCGATGAAGATCAACCGGCGCGCGGCGCAGGCTTCGGCAAAGCCCGCGTTTTCGCTGAGAAAGCCGTAGCCGGGATGAATGGCGTCCGCCTTGGCCCGGACGGCGATGTCCAGGATTTTTTTCTGGCTGAGGTATGTCTCCTGGGCCGAGGCGCCGAGCAGCGGATAGGCTTCGTCGGCATAGCGGACATGGAGCGCCTGGCGGTCGGGCTCGGAAAACACGGCCACGGTGGCGATGTCGAGCTCGCGGCAGGTCCGCTGGATCCGGACGGCGATCTCGCCCCGGTTCGCGACCAGGATTTTTCGGATCTTCCGCCGGCGCATCGTCAGCCTCTGTCCTTCAGATCGGGATGTTCCCGTGTTTTTTGGAGGGGTTCTTCTGCCTCTTGTTCTGGAGCATCTTCAGCGACTGGATGATATGGCACCTCGTGTCTTCAGGATAGATGACGGCGTCGATGTATCCCAGCTCCGCGGCCTTGTAGGGGTTGGCGAAGGTTTTTTTGTAGTGGGCCACAAGCTCGTCTTTTTTCTTGTGCGGATTTTCGGACTGCTGGAGCTCGTTCCTGAAGATGATGTTGACCGCGCCCTCCGGGCCCATCACCGCGATTTCCGCCGTCGGAAAGGCGAGGTTGATGTCGCCGCGGATGTGTTTGGAAGCCATGACGTCATACGCCCCGCCGTAGGCCTTGCGGGTGATGATCGTGACCTTGGGGACGGTCGATTCCGCGTAGGCATAGAGGAGCTTCGCCCCATCCTTGATGATCCCGCTGAATTCCTGTTCCGATCCGGGGAGAAATCCAGGGACGTCCTCGAACGTCACGAGCGGAATGTTGAACGCGTCGCAGAAGCGGATGAACCGCGCCGCTTTTTTCGAGGAATGCGTGTCCAGGCAGCCGGCGAGATGGGCCGGCTGATTGGCGATGATGCCCGCGGAAAAACCGCCGAAACGGGCGAAGCCGACGACGATATTCCTGGCGTAGCGCTCATGCACCTCGAAAAAGCGGCCGTCGTCGACGACAAGGCGGATGAGGACTTTGATGTCATACGGTTTGTTGGGGTTGATGGGGATAAGTGTCTTGAGGGCCTCTTCCTTGCGGTCGGGCGGGTCTGTCGTCAGGCGCAGAGGCGGATCCTCCATGTTGTTCGACGGCATATATCCGAGGAGATCCCTGACCATGGCCAGGGCACGCTCCTCGTCGGGCGCCGTCAGATGGGCCACCCCGCTTTTGGCCGAGTGGGACGCGGCGCCGCCCAGCTCTTCCTTGGTCACTTGCTCGTGGGTGACGGCCTTGATGACATCGGGCCCGGTGATGAACATGTAAGACTTCTTCTCGACCATGAGGACGAAATCCGTTATGGCCGGGGAATAGACCGCGCCCCCCGCGCACGGTCCCATGATGACCGAGATCTGGGGGATGACTCCCGAGGCCAGCGTGTTTCTGAGGAAGATATCGGCATACCCACCCAGGCTGACCACGCCTTCCTGAATCCGAGCTCCGCCCGAGTCGTTCAGCCCGATGACCGGGGCGCCGTTGTCCATGGCCAAGTCCATGATCTTGCAGATTTTTTCGGCATGCGCTCCGCTGAGCGAGCCTCCAAAGACGGTGAAGTCCTGGGCGAAGACGAAGACCTGCCGGTTGTCGATCC
>Ga0315286_10000021_pt1 | contig 96881 bp, 106 predicted proteins | sample YL17G10_0_MG_FD_205038 | JGI IMG/M metagenome (GOLD analysis project Ga0315286, IMG submission 205038) | Sediment microbial communities from Yellowstone Lake, YNP, Wyoming, USA - YL17G10_0 | ecosystem: Environmental > Aquatic > Freshwater > Lake > Sediment | place: USA: Wyoming | collected...
TCGTGATTCACGCGGCATGCAATTATAGAATTACCATAGGTATAAAAAGGTAGTGGAAAAGTAGAATGAAAGTGAAATAGAAAAAAAGAAACTAAAAAAATTTGATAAAATAATTTGAGCCTAGGCGGCGGGCCTTACTTAAAGGTCGTCGCTGGTGAGTATCGCTACCCTGCCTGTTGACTTGAGCTTGGTGTCCATGGCCACTAGGAAGCTTACATACGCCCTTTCTGCTGTCATGAGTATGTCCTTGTCAATTATCCCGTCAAACACAACAGCGTATATTCCTGAGCGCAAGCTCTTGATGGTGCCTTGCACTTCTGAGAAAGGCACTTTTCCTAGGATGTTTAGCTTCTCGTCAAGGATGTAGGCTCCTCTTGTGCCTATCAGGTCCTCAAGCATTGCCCCAAAGGCTTCTTTCTCTTTTGGAGTGACTTCCTTTGGCTTTCCTCCTACTGGCGGAGGCGGCGGCTGTGAGGGCATCATCGGCGGCCTTGGCTGTGGCATAGGCCTCCTGTCTCCTCCTCGGTTGTCGCGGTAGTCCCTATGGTCCCTGCTTGGCTGCTGCTGGGGCCTCCTGTCATCGCTTCGCTCTTCTCTCTCACCTGCAGGTCGTATCTCTGTCTTGACCTGCTCAAAAGCCACCCTGTTTCTCAAGGCCTTATGTATCTCTTTCTTGGTGAGCTCTTCCACTTCCTTGCCGTCAGGTGCCTTGGTGACAAAGTCCATCTCTGCCACTTCACTTAGCTCCTTGATTATCAAGTCTCCTCCTCTGTCTCCGTCAACAAACGCAGTCACTGTCTTTTTCTTGCTCAGCTCAATTATGGTTTCTGGAACATTGGTACCGTTCATGGCTATCACGTTCTTGAAGCCGTGCTTGAGCAGGTTGAGCACATCTGCCCTTCCTTCTACTATTATGACTTCGTCGCTTTCGGCCACAGCTGGTCCTGCTGGCAGCCTGTCTTTTCCGTATTCCTGCGCTTCCATGACTCTGACTGCGTAGGATACTTCGTCTGCTAGCTCTTGGCTGTCTGGCATGACTGAGTCCATGAGGGTCTTTAGCAGCTCTTTTGCCCTGTCGACAACAAACTGCCTCTTGGACACTCTTACGTCCTCTATCTTGCTGACTCTTATCTTGGCGTTGCATGGGCCTATCCTCTGGATTATCTCTAAGCTTGCCGCAACTATCACTGTCTCTGCCTTGTCTAGCGAGCTTGGGACGATTATCACTCCTGAGGACTTGCCTCCTTTGGTCTCGATGTTCACTTCTATCCTTCCTATCCTTCCGCTCCTTTGCAGCTCACGGAGCTCAAGGTCTGCTCCTAGAAGCCCTTCTGTCTGGCCAAATATTGCTCCGATGACGTCTGGCCTGTCTACTACTCCGTCAATCTGGATTTCTGCATGTACTATGTACTTCGCTGATACTTGTGCTATCTTTGCCATATTTAATCACCTTTCATTGAATTAATCATTATCCCTCGCTTTGTGCGCTGGGCTTTTCTAGAAAGAGCTTGTTCTATCTGCTAGTACCAACCTTAAATACGATGAATGTTCGGCTATGATATCTGTGAACATGGTGTAACAAGCAAATATATTTGCTCCTTCTTTTTATCTTATTTTTCCCCTGAAGAACAAGCACCTAAACCTTTTATTTCCCCTTTTCCTTTTCTTGTTTTGTAAAATAAATCTTTTCTCTTACCAATAAAAAATATTTTGTGGAAATAAAGTGAGTATTATGAAGGCTTTTTTGTGCCTGTCCTTGTCTTCTTTCGTTGTTCTTTGCTTAAATCTATATTTGAATATAATATAAGCGTTGTAGCCCAACACTAACTCACAATGCTCATAGCCAAGAGCTTTTGCGCTCGGGCTCGCATGAGCAACTCTGTGTCGGGCCTGTTAAAGGGTAGTTTTCCTGGCTTTTTAAATGTTTGGGTTTTAGGTTTCTCGACGAGAGTGCCCTCTGAAACACGAATGAAGTAACTACCATAAAGTGGTAAAAATTTCGAAAGATTTATAAAGGAAAACAACCTAACATGAGCAAAATAGTCAAAATACTATATTAAAGAGGGGAAAAAATGACTGATTTCAACGATATAGCGACCATTTGCCAACAGGCAGAAATTGATTCCAGATTCAAGAAAAGATTATCAGATAAGCTGCAAGAGAACGGTTTCATACCAGTAGGCCATTATTTCAAGAGGGTTCAGAAAGAAAGGGCAGAGTATGTTTTCGTGGATCGGATTGCTGATAAAAGCCCGAGTGATTTAGAATTGGCAAAAGTATCCGGGTCATTGAAGGGGACCTTCTATATTTCTATGCCAAATCAGGATGCATACAGGTTTGAAAAGGCAGTACATACAAGTCAAAAAGATGTGCCAGGGAATCTAATTACCGGCACCTGTATCGGATGCGGTATCGGATGGATTCCTGGCATACTGTATTTCACGCACAACTTTGACTTTTTACCCATGTTAATAGGCGGGTTCGTTGGAGGAATGGGTTCTGCAATTTATACGGAGATAAAGGTGAACAAAGCAATTAGGACCCTCGACAAAGAGTTTCTGCCTAATTGCCGGCACAGTGAAAACGCATTTGATCATGCTGTTCTTCAGTATGCTTTGGAAACAAAGAAAGAATAAAATTAAAATCAAGATAGTTTTTTCAAGCTTCCTTTCTTAAGAATTCTCTCAAGGCTAGGCTTCACATGCTTGGCTATAAGCTCTTCGTCAAGGTCACCGCTTTCCTCAATAGCCTTCTCAAGGGCCGCATAATCTTTTTCAGGCAAAGAGAAATGTTCTACTTTTATCCCATAATGCTCGAATATAGGCCCTTGGTATTCCCTTCGAAAATTTGCATCATTCTCATGTATCCACGTTATGAGCTTTCCATTGCCATCGAAGAAAACTTCATAGTAAGGGATAGATGCATAAAGTAAACGTTGCGCCTGATGAGCTAGTGCATCCTTTTTCATGGTTAAACCTCATCTATACCAAAAATCAAAAGAAAAAATTAAAGAATTTTAGTTAGCTTAAGCCAAGCAGCCTGTCAAGGTAGCAAGCTGTGAGAGCGTCTGGATGCCCATCTGCTTCTGGCCGTCGATATCCCATGTTGGGTAGGCCATGATGCCTGCTTCCTCGCAAGCCTTGTCCTGGGCCCTGTAGTCCCCTTGCACTCCGCACTCAACATAGGTAAGCTTGACAGCATCTACGCCAAAGTATTCTTTCTGCATCTTAGTGCTTGAGTCCCAGTAGGCTCCGTAAAGCTTGACTCCTTTGCTTGTTAGGCACTGGGCAAAGCTCATGGGCATAGTGGGCTGCTCTTTCTCTACAACTTCATCTACTGCTGGAGCTACTTCTTCCTCGAGCACTTCCTGCTCCTCTGAAACAGCCACTGTCTCTTCAGCCACTGCTTCTTCAGTAGCCTCAACCGGCTCTGCAGGCTGCTCTTCTGCTGGCTCTGTCGGAGCCACTTCAATCTGCGGAGCAGCTATCTCTGCGGATGATTCTTTCTCAGCTTCTGCTTCAGTCACATTCTCAACCGCTGCCTTTTGCTCAAGGTAATTGGTTATCTCTGCTTTATCCCTTAGGCTCACTATGAGGTCTGAGTAGAGCATTTTTTGCTGCTGCTGGCCAAGTAACGTGTTTATCTGCTCAGCTACGTCCTCAAACTTCAGTACGCTCTCTGGAGTCTTGTTGATGGTCCACACGATGTGGTAGCCGAATGAAGTCTTGACTATGCTGATATTATCTATCCCCTGGTCAAATGCTGCAGTCTCAAACTCAGGCACCATCTGGTTTCTTGTGAACAGGTATTCTCCGCAGTTCTCCACGCTGCCAGGATCATCAGAATAGTTTGTGACTAGCTCGCAGAAATTGCTCTTGTCAGCCTTTATCATCTTAAATACATCATTGGCCTTGACTTGCGCATCTGCCTCTGTCCTGTTATCAATGCTTACCAGTATGTGCCTTGCTGTGACCATCTCTGGGATGGTGAAGGCTTCTGGGTTCTCAGTGTAGTATTGCATAGCCACTTCTTGCGTTACATTGATCTTGCTTGTGACTTCCTGTTCAAGCAATTTGTCCACCACGAGCTGGCTCTTTATCAATGATTTCAGCTGTTCCATTGTGAGCTTCTTTTGCACTAGTATCTCATCAAGCTTTTCCTGGGTAAGATTGTTCTGCTGGATAAAGGTGTTGAGGCTGGTGTTCACTTCCGGATCAGTGACCATCAATCCCTGGTCTGCAGCTTCATTATACAGAAGCATCTCATCTATGAGCTGGGTTAAGAAGGCTTCCTTGGTTATGTAGTACTGATACTGCAATGGCAGCCTCTCATACTCTGCATTGAGACGCTCCATGGTTATTGCATTGCCATTCACCTTGGCTGCAAGCTCTCCGGATTTGGTGAACCTGCCAAAGAATCCTGGAAAGAATGTGCTTATTGCGGCAAAGACCGCTGCTATAGCAAGGATGACTATTATCACCACAAGAAATGTCTTTATTGCCTTTTCTCTTCCTGGCCTGGGCTCCTCTTTTTTTGCGTTGCCATTCACCTTGTAGATTTTGAGTCCGCCTACGCTGCCGTTGTTTTTGCTTTCACTATTTTTCTTCAAATCCTTCTTTGATTTCAAATTAAACCACTCCTCCAGGCTTTAGCTCTATATTATACACTGTATATTAATATTAATCGTATAATGATTAATAGTAACCTTTCTTTAATAGTAAAAAAGCTCTTTTTAAAAGTTTTTTGGTTAAGAGACGTGCAAAGGTTAAATTTATATATGCATAACATGAATATTCAATCTAAAGTGTATGATATAATAATAGGTAGGAATGAGCAGTCAAAGCAGAAGTATGGCACCAAGGGCACTGTGCTCCTTGGCAAGCATTATGTCAAGATGGGAAGGACGACAAGCCTGTCCAACCCAATAATGCTCGATGTGATAGAGAGCCACGTCATCTTTGTGTGCGGAAAAAGAGGAGGCGGGAAAAGCTACACTATGGGAGTCATAGCAGAAGGCATATCGGACCTTGAGCCAGAAGTGAAAAAAAACATCTCTGTGATCATGCTTGACACCATGGGAGTGTACTGGGCGATGAAATACCCAAACAAGGCAGACCAGCTCCTTCTAGAGGAATGGGGCATAGAGCCTCACGGCCTTGACATAACCATTTACACTCCAGTAGGCTATTATAATGACTACAAGGAGAAAGGAGTGCCCACAGATGCCTCTTTTAGCATCAAGCCAAGCGAACTTGACGGCGCTGACTGGTGCATGACTTTTGAGGTAGGCCAAAGCGAGCCTATAGGCATTCTCATCGAGCAAATGGTTCATGATTTAAGGGAAGCCAAAAAAGAGTACAGCATGGATGACCTGATTGAATCTATCAAGAGCAGCAATGCCCTGACTGATGTGAAAAATGCTACCTTCAACCTTTTCAACAACGCCAAGAGCTGGGGGCTTTTTGACATCAAGGGCACAAGCCTTAGTGAGCTTGCCAGGCCAGGCCAGGTCACAGTGCTTGATGTGAGCTGCTATGCTACCATGCCTGGAAGCTGGAGGATAAAGTCACTTGTCATCGGGCTCATCGCAGAGAAGCTTTTCATCCAGAGGATGGTGGCACGAAAGAACGAGGAGTTTGCCCAGGTGCACAAGAGCATTTATTATTTCAGCGAGGAGGAGATAAAAAAGCTTGACTTCCCAATGGTATGGCTGGTGGTTGACGAAGCCCATGAGTTTTTGCCAAGAGAGGGAAAGACTTTGGCATCAGAGCCGCTCATCACTATTCTCAGGGAAGGGCGCCAGCCAGGCATAAGCCTCATCCTTGCAAGCCAGCAACCAGGCAAGATTCACACTGATGTGATGACCCAGGCAGACACTATCATTGCCCACAGGATAACTGCTAAGATTGACATTGATGCCTTGGGGTCGCTCATGCAAAGCTATCTTCGAGGAAGTCTTGACAAGTACCTTGATGAGCTGCCAAGGGTGAAGGGAGCAGCGCTTGTGCTTGATGACAGCAATGAAAGGATGTATCCCATGAGAGTGAGGCCCAGGTTCACCTGGCATGGGGGATCAGCCCCTGTGGCAATCCAGGAAAAAGAAAAGCTTTTCGAAGACTAATTATTATTCTCTTAATTGAGGAACAATCTTCCTCCTGATGGAAGAACGAATTGCATCATCCAACGAAGTAAAGTGTGAAGCATCCAATTTCGCTTCCAAATCTTTATTTGGTTTTGCAGCTTTCAAGCTCCTACCTTTAAAGGGAACAGCTTGAATGCTATAATCAAACCTTGCTAGTTTTTCCAACGAAAAATCTTCATCATCCAACCTATTTTCGTCAATGTATGCTAAAGCTAATCCTCTTGCTTGCTCATCACTTTCTGCTTGAAAAACCAATATTGGGCTCATATCATATTCTAAACCATGCCAACCGCCATCATTTCTCCAATATTGCGCTAAATAATTGTTCATTTTTATCCCTCCGAATTCACAAATATTTTTTTAACAAATGCTTAAGCTCCTTTGCAATGTCTGGAGCAACTCTTTCTGCCAATGGTATGAACACGTTCTTGTATTCCTTAATTTTTCTTTCAAGGCTCTCAGGATCTAGCACGTCAATAGTTTTAGCATTATCAAGCGTATCGCACAACTTTATCATCTGGATATTATAGGGCGCGGTTTCAAAGCTTCTGACATAGGACTGCCTGTCAGGATACTCTGTCTTGGTCATTGCCCTCACTCCCATCTCAACTTCTGGTCCAAACTGTCTTATCAAGTCAAAAGTCATGTCTGTATCTTCAACTGTATCATGCAACAAAGCTATACAAATTGATTCATCATTATGAATTCCGTATTTTTCTATTAACTGAGCAACACGAACCACGTGATTGTAGTATGGCTCTTTTGAGCCCTTGCGAAACTGTCCTTCATGATAGCTTCTTGCAAAATGGTCTGCATACATTATCATCATATTAAAAGAGACACCCCTTATCCTCTTTAAAAGGAGGCACCCCTCGTCCTCTTTTACATAATACAAAAAGCCCTTTTTTTCTTACTATTTGGTCCAAAGTTCTTTTTGACACAAAAACTTTTGGAGGGTAATAATAATAGTGACTCCATCTTTCATCAGCAACAAACCAAGAAGGAAAAGAACGGTATAGGAAATGTGCAGGGCGAAATGCCTGCATCCAGGATTTATGAAGTGAATAGGCAAAACTAAACTCGTGCCTAAGATGGGAATAGCCGCGGTAAGGATTGAGCATTTCAGGTTCAGGAGGGTGATAAACACAAATAAAAGCAGGGAATTGTAGATTTTCAATTTTTTGATAAGCATACCTGAATGGTTCTTGCCCATAACTTCTTACTGTCATTCTAATCGCCTCCTTCTATTCCATTTTTACCAACCTTCATTAAACTCCGGACTATAATCAGGGCATGCTTTGCCTCTTCTTCGCCCGTACTCTTTTTTCCACTCTTCCTGGTTTTCAAGAAGATACTCAAGATTATACTCATGGTTGGGCCTTTCCTTTACTTCAACAAAAGGTGTTTTTTTGCCTGCACTTATTCCTGAAGTAATTTTAACAATCCTGCAAAGCCCGCCATCAAAGTCGTCTCTCCCGTGTCCTAGGTATAATTCTGTCCCAAGGTATATATCATCTCCAACTTTAGGCATTCTGTCTTTGCTGCTTTTCCCATAATAGTTTTTCTTCATTTTGCCAGCCTCCTCATTATATTGTTCAATTCTCCCAACCTATCAAAATCCCGTTTTCTTCACTTTTTACTATCTTTTCCAAAGTCTTTTTGGAAACAAATACTTCTTCAGGCCCATGAGAAAAGCTCCACCATGAATCTGGAAGGAAATCCTCTGCATCCTCTTCTTTTGCATGCAAAGAATAAGCTTCTCCATATTCAAACGAGTCTCCAGTAACAAGGCGATAATAGTTAATAAACACCCGCTCTTTTAATTCGCCTATTCTTTCATCCGCATACCTATATGGTTTTTCTCCATCGATTGTGATTTTTGCCATTCTAAGCGCCTCCTAATGCTGTAATATGAGGTAATTCATTATAGTATTAATATTTTAAATTAAAACAAATTAATAAAACTATAATAGACTATTACAAAGGAAAAATTTAAATAAACAAATGATTTACTAAGGACTATGCTCAAGAAACTAACAGCCCAGGGACCTAAGAAGAGAAAATCATATACAGTTACTCTGCCGATAGAGTGGATTAAACAGAAAAAACTTGATTCAACCAAGGCCGTTGAGCTGAACATAGTTGGTAACAAGGTAATAATCTCTCCCTCTAAGGAATCTCAGGAAAGAGTGAGCATTAGAGGGGACGAATACAGCAAGTCATTCAAAAAGATTCTGCCTGCGCTATATCGCATTGGGGTAAATGAGATAGTGGTGCCTGTAGAAGAGCCTCAGCTTCTGAGTGAAATAAGCTCAATCATATATGAGCGACTCATTGGCTATGAGATTGTAGAGCAGAGAAAAGACAGAATAGTAATAAAGGACATTACAAAGGAGTCAGAGGAAGAATTTGATGTGCTGCTCAGGAGAATATTCCTGTTAATATTTGAACTATCGTCTTCTACAAACGATTCTGAGAGAGATGTTCTTAGGAAGAACATAAACCGCCTTTCCAACTATTGTCTTAGGGTATTGATGAAAAAAGGGCATTCTGATTTCAACCGCACACCGCTCTACTACCTTGTAATTGACCAATTAGAAAAAATTAGCGACGAATTTGACTGGCTTTTGAAAGGGTCAAAGCTATCAGCCAAGCGCTCAGAGCAGCTAAAGGAAGTTGTTAAGATTTTCAGGGCAGCGTATGAGCTATTTTACAAATTTGAGCCTGGGAAATATGATGATGCACAGGAGAGGGCGTACTTATTAAAAAATGAAATAAAAGTTGACCAGAGCATTGATCTTGCAGGCATGCACATACATAATCTTGCCAGATTGCTTAATTCGCTGTACGGTAACCTGTTTGCACTGTGTTTTGAAAGGACTTCAGAGTAAACCTGTGATTTCCGCTTTTTTCTCAATCAAATTTATATATCACTTCAGCATACCTTTTTCTCATGGCTTTCAGCAAGGCATTTGCAAAGACCTCTGACAAGAGCGTCTACCCTAAATGGGTGGAAGTGTCCCTTTCTGAGGAAGAGGAAAAAGCAGAGGAGAAAAACTGCAGGGAAGAGAACATCAGGCTCATGAAGGAATGCATCTCTGATGCCAAGAAAATATTTGCCGCTGAAAAGCTCAAAGGATATGAGACAAGCGTCATGAACATCGCTGTTGCCCTTTTTGAGAAGCGGGCCAGCCACGCTATTTATTGGAAAGAATCAAAGGCTAAAGAAAAATTTGACAAGGAAAACCTGAAAAAGCAATAATCCTAAAGAAACAATCACCTAATAATCCCGGCAATCTTATTCCATGATTTCAGTCATGGTCTTCTTTTCAGCGTCTTTCTGGACGCCATCTTTTTTCTCATCAAACTTCGAGTAAAGTATTATGCTGCCTGTCTTCTTGACTGCGAACTTGACCTCTTCTTGCTTCCTTTTCAACCGCTCATCAGCGCAATTCTTGTTCTTCTCTATGAACTCATAGAGTTCCCACGCCACGTCTGTCTGCGTGATAACTCCGACAAGCTTGCCATTGTCAACAACAGGCAGCCTTCTGAAATTATGCTCAAGCATGAGCCTGTTCACCTCAAACATGTCAAAATCAGGGCTGATGCAGATGACAGGAGAAGTCATCAGGTCCTTCATATAAGAGCTCCTGAGCCTGTTAGGGTTCATGAAAAACTCGCTCACCAGGTCAAACTCTGTGAACATACCCTTAATCTGGCCTTTCTCCACCACGAGCACTGAGCCAATGTCCTTTGAGGCCATTATCTTTTTTGCCTTGGTGAAAGGCTCTTCCCCATTGACGGTAAGCACTGCCTTTGTCATCACATTCTTGACAACGGGAGATCTTGGGCAGGAAGATTTCACTTTTGCGACTGCCTTACAAAGGTCAGTCTGGGTAAGGATTCCCTTAAGCAGCTCTCCCTCTACCACTACCAGCTTCCTGAACTTGTGCGCCTTCATCAGCTTCTGGGCCTCAAAAAGCGTGAGATGGGAATTGACAGTGGTAAGCTCCTTGGTCATGAGGTCATTGACAAGAAGCTCTGATGAATGGTCCTTGGCCATGGCAAGCTTCTTGATGAAGTCACGCTCAGTGAGGATGCCTACTGGCTTTTCACCGTCCACGACCACCAGGCAGGAGATGTGGGCGCCTATCATTATGTGCGCTGCATCAATAAGGCGGTCATACCTTCCCACAGTCATTACATCAGTCGCCATGACATCCTTGACATGGGTTGCAGATATCTCAAAATAGCAATTAGTGAAAGGCTTGTTTTTCCTGAACCAGTTTAGTATGAAAACCACCTCTTTTTGCTGCTAGACATCACTACTTCTCTTAATTATTTAAATGTTACGCAAAAAAATAGCAAAGAGGAAAAAAGAAAGGAGAAATAAAAAAAAAGAAAAAAGGAATGAAAAAATAAAAGAAAAAATCAGTCGCTGAACTGGTGCTCTAGCTGTGTAGACTTGACCTCGTTCATCACAATATCCCTAAACTCATAGTCCTTGCCCGCATAAGTAATCTTTAGCGGCATGCCAAAGAACGAGTCCACAAACATGCTTCCTGCAAGCCCGTCAATCTCAATGACCATCTCAACAGCGTTCCTACTGGCAAATAACTTGGACTTGCCTGTCAGGTTAGCCTTGGTTATCCTATCAAGCCAGTCAAAAGGAGTGGGCTTGAAGTACTTGGTGTAATCCACAAAGAAAGCCTTGTCCCTGTCTGGGCAGACAGTGATGTCCTTATACTCGCAATAGGCTGTCGCGGTCTTTTTAACTAAATCCAGGTAGACTGTGTCATAGAATTCCTTGCCGACGTATTGCACTCTTGTCTTAAGCTCAATCTTCATCTTCTCCTTTGAGGTGTAATAAAGGTCCTCTGGAAGCGAGGCAGGAGACTCGACATAGGCGTACTGCAATGAAGTCACCTTGGCGTTATTGTCGAAATAAGCCTGGGCAGCAGGAGTTATCTCTTTCTCAACTGACTTTGGCTCAACTGGCTTTGGCTCTGGCTGCTTGACCACTTCCTTAGGCTCAGGAGCCACAGGCGTATAGCATTCCTTAGCATCCTTGACCCTTGTGCCGTCCTTGCAGATGTAGTAATCAGAAACAGGCACGCAGCTGGCGATGAAAAAGCTTAGGGCCAGTAGGCCGATAATCAACAGAACTACTTCTTTTCTCATAAAAAACACACCCCCTAATTGTTATTGCTTCAACTCTAAAAATTGAAAACATTAGCTGCTATAAAAAAGTTTCTTTAATTAGCCACTCGTTCTAATGGGCATTTATTTCTTCTTCTTGTAATGCCCTTTCTCATGCATTGCCAGCTTATCCATGGCTTCCCTGTCCTCTGCCTCGATGTGGCTCATGCTCACCACGCTTGAGACGAAGAATATCACAAACACAAGGGCAAAAGTGAATCCCCATGTAAGGCTAATCTTCATCACAAAGAACACTGATATAAAAAATCCTAGTATGCTTGTCAGCATGAATCCGCTTGAAAATGGAACATGCGATGCCATAGTCTACCACCCCTCTTTTTTCTTATTTATTACTCTTATACCACTGTATTAGTATTGGTTTTATTTAAATTTAACTGAAAATATCAGAGTTTTGGCAGCTCGAACTGAGTGCCAGCACTCGTTTTGGGTGGCATTTGAGCTGGCTGAATAGGCTGAGCAGGAGCGCCTCTTGGCTGCTGAGGCTGATAATTTTGGGCAGGCTGAGCTGGCCGGTTTGGCAGGGGAGGCGGTGACTTAAATCTTTTTTTCTTACGGCTCACTGCCGTGATTATGCCCGCGGTCAGGATAATACCAACCACCATCAATATGGTGATGAAAACCATTGGCTTTTCGCCTTCACCAAGCTCATCAACTGTCTCAGGGACAGCAGCAGGCTTTTCCTCAGCTGCAGGCTTGGCCTCAACTTCCTCTTCTTGCGCTAATATGAAATGCATAATAGAAAAAAAACTAATCAGAATCAAGAATTAAGAAAACTTAACAAAGTTCAGGCCCTTGACAATCTTCCTATTATGCTCAACCTTCTCCCTGAAATCATCCATGAACTTGGTCATCTTGTCGCAGGCAATCTGCTTTAGCTCACCGCTAGTCATCTTCCCTGCCTTGTAATCATGATAAATCCTGTCAAGCTCAGCATCATCCTCAATCAAGTGCTGCTTGAGCAGCTCAAACACCATGTCCTTTTCAATGATTGCACCAAGGCGTCTATGCTCTTCTAGGGTATCCCTCCCTCCTGTGAGAGCATTCTTTATCTTCTTGCACACGACCTTGTTGTCTTCAGGCAGGCTTATGCAGCTCTCTGGCTTTGACTTGCTCATCTTGATGCTTCCATCAAGGCTTGGAGTGTATTTATGATAAAGGCTGCTCACTGCAAAATACTTCCTGTCCTTCATTCTGCTAACAACATCCCTGGCAAGCCTGATGTGAGGATCCTGATCAAGCCCCACGGGAATTATTCCGGGCATCCGCTCCTTAAACTGAGGGTAAAGCACATCTCCAACTTGGGTGACTGCGCTCATGATCCTACCAGGGTCTGCGCTTCCATAGATAGCCTTGAACTCGTTGAGAGTTATTTTTTTTGCAGCTTCATAGGCAAAATGCACCACTTCCTTGTTCTCTGACTGGAAATAAAAGATTGTTTTTTTAGGGTCAAGCCCTAGCGCGAGATAAGCTGGTATGTGGAATTCAAGAGCTCTTCTTCTTCCTTCTTCCAGACTAACGCCGCGCGCCGCAGCTGCTTCAAGGTCTGCGATAAGGATAAATGTGATTCCCCCGTGCTTCTGGAAATAAGCAAGATTCTCCACAACCACTTTATTCCCAAGGTGAATATGGTCGCTAGTTGGCATGATGCCGCTAAGAGCATAGAAAGACTTTTTTTCCTTGATACACTTAGCAATGATGCTCAAATCCCTACCAGCAAAAACCACTCCTCGCCTCATGACGCGATTAGGCTCAGGAAACAAGCCAGGCGTGAATATCTCTAATCCGAACTCCTTGATTGCCTTGGCATAATCCTCTACCAGCTCGCTCCCATAAGGGTCTATTATCTTAGTCATATTAGAGGATAATTGGCTATAAGCTATTTAAATTTTGGGTTTTTGCAGGAAAATTTTATAAACAGGCTTGGTTTCTGTAAATCGCATGAAAATAGCTATTTGTGGGAGCATGGCATTTGCCAAGGATATGCTCATTGTAAAAAAAGAGCTGGAAAAAAGAAGGCATGAAGTTACTGTGCCTGCTGGCACTGAAAAGCATGCAAAAGGCATAATAAAGAATGAGGATAAATGGGAGAAGCTAGAGATTGACCCAATTAAGGCTTATTTCAATGAGATAAAAAAGAATGATGCAATCATAGTTATAAACAAGGACAAGAACAAGATCAAAGGTTATGTTGGAGGCAACAGCCTGATAGAAATAGCCTTTGCCTATGTTCTTGGCAAGAGAATATTCCTACTAAACCCCATACCTGAAATGAGCTATTCTGATGAGATAACAGCTATGAAACCTAATGTTATAAACAACAATTTTGACTTGATAAAGTAAAAAAAAACAATGGACCCTGAAAAAATTGATGTCTTGGATAAGAACGGCAATCCCACTGGGGAGATCATGCTCAAGAGAGAAGCACATAAGAAAGGGGTGTGGCACCGCGCTGCTCACATCTGGATTTACAACTCAAAAGGCGAGGTGCTCATCCAGAAAAGAGCCAAGCGCAAAAAGCACTACCCTGACCTTTGGGACATCTCAGCAGCAGGCCATGTGAGCGCAGGCCAGACATTTGCAGAGGCTGCTGTAAGGGAGCTTTACGAGGAGTTGGGCGTAAAGGTGAAAGAGCAAGAGCTGAAAAAAGTAGAAGTGCGCAAACTGGTCCAGGACGTGAAAAAGCCTTTTCTTTGCAACAGGGAATATGTGCAAGTCTACCTCTTGAGACTAAACAAGCCTATCAAGGATTTCAAGCTGGAAGAGGAAGAAGTAGAGCAGGTAAAGTTCATGCCCTTGGAAGAGTTCGAGGCTGAAATCAAAGACCCAAATAAGCTGAAAAAATATGTCCACACTAAAGAGTTCTTCATGGATGCAGGTGAGCACATAAGGAAGGCGCTGAAAGCCAGTCCCTAGACTGGCAATACCAAGAAAACCTTCATAAGATTTAAATGCTCAGCAATTTTTTCTATCAGCATGGAAGAGAGCGTGCTAAAACAAGCCAAGCAAGACCTATTAAGCATGCTGAAATCCTATGAGCTAGATAGCTACAAATTCTACAAAGAAAACGAGGGCCTGATAAAGCCATACCAGCCTTCCAGAGGAGAGCCCCTGACGCAGAGCAAAGACAATTATTCTTTGGAGATAAAGCTAGGAGATATACACACGTGGGCCTACAAGAACAAAGAAGAGCTGGGAGTATATTTCAGCGAGGGAAAACACCAGAGGTTTGAGTGCGCGCAACTAGCATCCAAGCCTGATAAAAAATATCCGCCAGAGCCTACTAAGAAAATATCTTCTTCACAACCTCCAAAGCACAAGCCACTTTTCTAGGGAAAGCAGCAACACTAATCCTTATGTGAAAGCATTCTCCGCAGTCAGTGATGTTCAGCTGGTTATTGAGTAGGCATTGCTTGTCAAGGCGGAGGAAAAAATCAAGGTTATCATCAAGCCTGTTCTCCTGGCGAATTAGCATCAGCCTCTGGGCAGGGTCCAACTTCTCATTAAGTGACTTCAAGAAGGCATTAGTAAGCCTCTCCTTCTCAAGCATCACTTCCAGTATGATAATCTCTCGCTTGTTAAACCCTGTTGCAGTGCTCCTGGCAACAGCAATCTTCTCCTCTTCCAGGCTAAAAGGGAAAAGCCCTAGGAATTTCTCCCTGAGAAGCTTCTCATCCTCTCCTGGCTTGATAAAGACATTCACCTTGATGTTGTGGGCAAGCTTCATGCAAGAAAAGAATAATTAATTATTTTTAAAGCATTCCATTGATGAAAGCGAGTATAATAAATTTTATAAACCAGATGAGCATTTTTATCTTCATGACATTTCCAAACCTGAAGAACAAGCACGCAGAAGAGGCTATGTTCTCGCCGAAAGATTTTTTGGGCTACCACAAGAAAATAGGCAGGGTGCTAAAGATTAAGCCTCCTGAAGGAGTGGTCATATATTATTCCCGCAAAGACCCATCTGCTTTTCTGAAAGGCTACACATTTGAGAAGCATGACGCCATGGGAGCAAGCTTTTATTTCATCAAGGAGACAAAAGGCAAGGTCGGCCTTGTGGGCGGCTTTGGCATAGGAGCGCCTGTTTCATGCACAGTTCTAGAGGAGATGATAAGCTGGGGAGTGAAGAGATTCATCACTGTCGGAGATGCAGGAGGATTGCAAAAGAGCCTCAAGACAGGTGACATGATAGTGTGCGACAAGGCAATAAGGGATGAAGGCACGTCGCACCATTATGCCAAGCACTCAAAATACTCTCATGCAAGCAAGGATATTACTGAGCAGATAAAAAAAGCATTGGATGAGCAAGGCCAGAAATACTTGGTCGGCACAAGCTGGACAATTGACGCCCCTTACAGGGAGACTGTCGCAGAGGCAAGGCAATACCAGAAAGAAGGGGTATTGACAGTTGAGATGGAAGCTTCAGCCATGTTTGCAGTTGCCAAGTACAGGAATGTAGAATTAGGGGCCATCTTTACAGTAAGCGACTCGCTCGCAGAGATGGAATGGAAACCCCAGTTCCACGCAAAAAAGCTGAGCGATAAAAAGCCAGCCATGTTCAAGACAGCTATTAATGTGCTTAGCAAAGATTAATAAATTCTAGAAGAATAGCTTATCTTATGGCTCAAACAATAGCTGGCATAACTGATGAAATGAAAAAGCTCATCGAAGATAATGCGCTAGCTCTCGCAACAACTGACAGCGATGGTAATCCTCATTGCATTGCTGTGGGCGATGTGAAAGTTGTTTCCAAAAACCAGATTCTTATTGGCGACAATTACATGGCAGAGACTGTCATGAACATCAACGCTAACAAAAGTGTCGCTTTGGTCTCCTGGTGTAGGGAATGGGAAAAGGACTGTGTGGGCTATGAATTAAAAGGAACTGCAGAATATTTCAAAGAAGGTAAATGGCTAGAGCAAGTTAAGTCCATTCACAAAGGCTTTCCTGCAAAAGGCGCAATCCTCGTTACTATCAGTAAGGTCAAAAGGTTGGCCTAGCGATGTACAACATGAAAAAGATTTATCTACCCAATTACAAGGACGGAAGCATTGTCAATCTGATGGCTTCAATAGAGAAAGCCCTGGGAGGAAAGCCTCTTTACAAGACTCTCAAGCACTTGAAGCCAGGAGAGCTCAAGAGGTTCACCAATATCGTGCTTATCGTCATCGATGGCTTAGGCTATGAATATCTTGTGAGAAAAGGCCAAGGATCTTATTTTAAGAAATATCTGAGGGCACACATGACCTCTACGTTTCCGTCAACCACAGCAGCAGGCATTACAACTTTCAACACAGGAGTTGCTCCTCAGCAGCATGCCATAACAGGCTGGTTTACCTGGCTAAAAGAGCTTGGGGCAGTATTTACCATCCTGCCTTTCACCCCTCGCTGCAGCAGCAGCTCTTCAAGAACTATAAATCCAAAAGTGATATTTGACTATTCGACCATTGACAGCAGGATAAAAGCCACAAGTTATAAAATTTATCCAAAAAAAATCATAAGCAGCGATTACACTGTCTCTAACAAAAAAGGGGCTAATATCATCCCATACTCAAGCCAATCAGGGCTTTTCAAGGCAATTGAAAAAACAGCTAGGTCTGGAAGAAAAAAGAAATTCATCGATGCCTATTGGCCAGGCTTTGACACTGAATGCCATCATCACAGCCCCAAGAGCAAAAATGCTTTGCATCATTTCAAAAATCTGGATAAGAGTTTGGGCTTGTTCATTAAATCAATGCAAGGCACAGATTCAGTAATCATTATAACTGCAGACCACGGCCAGATAGACACTCCTGTCTCAAGCAGGATAAACCTCAAGCATCATCCTAAGCTTGCAGAAACCTTGGCCTTGCCTCTGTGCGGGGAGTCAAGGCTTACTTATTGCTATGTCCATCCTTCCAAGGCAAAGCAGTTTGAGGAATACGTCATGACCAAGCTTAAAAAATATTGCTGGATGTTCAAGAGCGAGGACTTGATAAGAAGGAAATGGTTCGGCCTTTTTAAGCCCAATGACAAGCTGGCCGATAGGGTTGGTGATTATACCCTTGTAATGAAAAAAGATTATTCCCTAAAAGACTTTCTGATAACAGAAAAAGAACATTTCAATTTAGGAAGCCATGGAGGAGTGAGCAAAGAAGAGATGCTTGTTCCATTGATAGTGATAAAGCCTTAGCAGTAGGGTTTGCCATATCAAGAAACCAGCTTGAGCAAGAACTCTTTGCTCCTGTGCTTTCCATAATACCTGTACCACTGAGGCTTTAGGCATATCTTTTGCTTTAGCCTTTTCTTTATTATCTGCAAATCCTGCGGATTTGGGCTCCAGTCTTTTAGCAGCTTCTTATCAATCCCTTTGGTATCCAAAGTCTTCCTTGCGGCAAAGCCTCTTTTTCTCATCTCTTGCTTCAAGGCTTCATGCCTTTTCTTCAGATAAAGCAGTTTGTTCTTGAAGAACTTGATATGCCCTTTTCCAAGGCAGAAATTCTCAGGGATGCCTTCTAGGCTTTGGTGCTTTCTCACATAAGCCATGAGCATGAGCATCTCATCGTACTCCGCCACTAAGTGCTGGTCTGCCAGCTTCCCGGGGTTAATCAAGTTGACTCTTACCACAGCCAATGTGAAAAACAGCTTATTTTTAATAATTACGAGTTTTTTGCACAATACTTAAATACTAGTAATTAACTTTAATATTTAAGATGAAGCATGATTTAAGCATAACCATTGTACTAGTGATTTTCTTTCTAGTGGCCCAGATAGTAGGGCTGTCCCTTATCAATATCGACATCCAGGACGTGCAAACCATTGACGGCAAGATAACAGTTGTGCATTCTGAGACCAGCCTAGGCCCAAGACCAGAGATGAGCGGAGTAGGCACTTTCCTGTACATAGCCATTGGACTACTCGTAGGCACCATACTGATATTGCTCATAATAAAGATGAAAAAAGTCAACCTATGGAAAGCCTGGTTCTTTTTGGCAGTGTTCCTCGCAATAAGCCTATCACTAGGGGTCTTCCTCAACTCTTACATAGCATTTGGGCTTGCATTCATCCTATCAGTCATCAAGATTGCCAAGCCAAATGTTTTCGTGCACAACCTCACAGAAGTATTGATGTACGCAGGCATCGCAGTATTCCTTGTCCCATTGCTGAACGTGTTCTGGGCAGCCATACTATTAATAGCCATCTCCATCTATGATTTCATAGCAGTCTTCAAGAGCAAGCACATGGTCAAGATGGCCAAGTTCCAGACCCAGAGCAAAGTGTTTGCAGGATTATTCGTGCCTTACACTCCAAAAGCAGAGCCAACACCAATCATTGAAGGCAAGAAAACCTCCAAGGCTAGCAGCGCAAAAGAACTGCCCTTGCCCAAGCCAGAGAAAAAGAACGCAATACTTGGAGGAGGAGACATAGCCTTCCCATTGCTTTTCTCAGGAGCAGTCATGGAAAGCCTAGTGATAAAAGGGCTGCCATTGGCAACAGCACTTTTCCAAACCCTAATCATAACAGCCACCACCACCATTGCTGTAGCGTTATTATTCTTCTTTGCAAAGAAAGACAAGTTCTACCCGGCCATGCCTATCATAAGCGCAGGATGCTTTATAGGCTATGGGATATTATTATTGCTCTAGAAGATTTGCTTTAGTTCTATACGGCTGCCTTATCCTATGCCTGCTTGAAAGGCTCAAGAGTTACCTGCCTCATCCTTGGTGAGAAACTAGCAGGATTGACCATAAGCCCGTCATAAGCAACCACGACTTCTAATCCGCACTCGCGCTGCACATCCCTTGCTATATACATGGGATTGGCTTCAAGCATCTTAACCCCGAAATGAGTTAGGATGGCAAACTTGGGCTTGACCCGCTTAAGAAGCTTGATGGCATCTGCTACATTGAGGTGACCTGGCCCCTTCATGTCAGCAGGGAACTTGCAGTTGATTATCAGCAGGCTGCAGTTCTTGTACTGGTCTGCAATCTCATCAGTGTACTCTGTGTCAGAGGTATAGCCTACCTTGTATCTTGGAGTCTCAAAAATGAATCCTAAGCCTTCAGTGTCAAAGTGCTGAGTCTTGGTGGAGTGGATGTTGACATTGTTGATGCCTATCTTTGCCCCTGGCTCCAGCTCAATGACCTTCTCCACAAAGCCCTTGCTGCGGTTAGTGATCACAGGAAGTTCTTTTTCATCTCCCATAGAGACCTTTTTGCTGCAGACAAGCACTCCAATCCTGTCAAGGCCAGAGACGCTCAAGGCTTCAAGCACAGCATTGACTTCTGTAGCGTGATTAGTATGCGCATGGCTTACAAGGACGGCAATGGTGTCACGGATGCTCACATCTGCCTGCCTAGCCCTTGCAAGGCATCCAGGCCCAGGGTCAAGCACGAACTGGTTGCCCTCAAGCTCAAGGATAATGCCTCCGCTAGCCCTTATCTGCTTGCCAACGACTATAGAATCACCGCCTGTACCCAGGAATAAGACTGAATTCTCCACGTTGCTTACACCCCCTAACCCTATGAGAAGGTATAATCTGGTTAATAAGTTTTTTGGTTAAAATTGCCAGAAAAGCCAAAAAAGCTTTTAAATTAAACTGCATTACCTTTTGAGATTACGGGGGGATTTTTATGAAAACTAAAAACATATTCGTAGTGCTTTTTGTATCAATTATTATTTTAATGGCTGCTACTGGCTGCCAGAAGGCTATTCCACCGCCAGTAAACCAGAAAAGCTGCGCAGCAGATTCTGACTGTGCCTGCGGAACCCATGTAGACACTGGCGACTGCTTCTATGGCAACAAGGCCTATGTAAATGTGGAAAAGCAATGCCCTGATTTTTGCACGGGAATTGCCGGAAACCTCTACACCAAGTGTGTGAGCGGAACCTGCCAGCAGCTGAACAGAAACCCTGAGACAGAAGCAGAATGCACAACTGACTCTGACTGCATACCAGCCCAGTGCTGCCACCCAACAACCTGCAAGCCAGGAACAGAGCAGCCAGAATGCGCAGCAGTATCATGCACTGCAGACTGCCGTGCAGGAACACTTGACTGCGGCGGAAAATGCCTGTGCCAGGAAGGCAAGTGCGTGGCGCAGCTTAATGACATGTGATTCTAGTTAATCAAAAAAAGAAATAATAAAGAAAAAAATAATTAATAATTTAGTCTCGGACTATACCAAACAGCGCCTTGATAGCTACTATGAACGCTGCTGGTGCGATGAATATCTGCATCAGCTTAAAGAAGTTCACTAGCACATCAAGCCCTACAGTCTCAACAACTGCGGCAAATGCTCCGAAGCTTAGCAAAAATGCAATTGCTGCCAAGAGGAAGCCTTGCGTCTCTTTTCCTGTGACATTGAGTATTCCTACGATGATACCCAACACTGCCAGGATGAGCACTGACCATTTCTGCCATGCTGCTGATTGACCCAAGAAAGCAAATATTATCGCTAGTAACAAGCCGATAAGAAACGCCCATGGGCCAAACTTGAATTTTGCCATTTAATCACCCCGCTCAAATTTTCCCTATTAAAATCTTCTTATGAAAATCCGGCGCGTATTTAAATTTTTTGCAGGTTTTAGCGCAGAGCATGCCCAATTTGCAGCAACCTTTTTAAACCAATTGACACTACTATCGCCTGCTAGGCTGGGAGGCTTATCCTCTCCTGTCACCCAAAACGGATATATGTGGGGGCCAAAGCCCAAGGGGCGGTTTGCTCCTTAAGCATTAGTCCTGTTTGGACCGTCGATGCTCTGTCCTCATTGGCTCTTATCTTTGTGAACCGGGTCAGGTCGGGAACGAAGCAGCCCTAAGCCTAGGCAAGGGTGCTTTGAGGGTTGCGGAGCGGAGGGAAGAGCAGGGCCAACTGATGTTTAAGCTGCCTATCCACCCTTGGGCGCGCATTTATTAATCGAGATTATCAAACAATATGACGAAAATGGTAAGCATCCCGCTAGATAAAATACCAGGTGACAAAATTAGAACTTATTTGTTTCTTTTACTAGCTCTTACAATCCCGGGAGTAGGTTATCTTTACTTAGATAAAACACAGATATTCTTTTCTACAGATATTTTGCGCTTAATCATTTTATCCATATTTTATTCTGTGCCTATACTAATAATCGGTATTACTTTTCAAGTAACAGATTCTGAATATGAAAAAGAAAAAAATAAATTGATGGAAGAAAAAAAAGACATTTCTGAAAGGCTAATGTTCTTGAGTTCTAGTTTTGTCCTTATTTCATTCTTTGGGGCAATACTTATCGTAAAATCTGACCCGACAGCAGATTTAGGCACCATGATGTACATAGTGCCAATAGTTCTTCTAGGTATTCAAATGTTGTTACGTTTAGTAAAGAAAATAAATGAGTGGTTACGCAATTATATAAGTGACAGATGATGAGCGGCGCAAGGGGATTAATCAGGGACATACTCATAATTTATGTCTGCATCAGGATGGTGTTTGTCTGGCTTTTTGGTGCAAAGCTTGATTTTGCCCTTGGAGTGATGATTGTCTTGTTAGGGTTGTCCTCTGTCTGGTTCATGATTGAGAGGATATTTGCGCACAAGTGACTCAGAACAAGGTTTATTCAATAGAACTTACTTCTTGCCAAATCTTTCGCAGCTCAGGATATTTGGCTCTACCATTGCCAGCGATAGGTACCTTGTCTTCACAGCGTAGCCCATGGTATTGTTCTCATCCTTGACCAGGTCTGCGATTATCCTGAAATAAGGCCTGAGAGTGAAAGCGTTCTTTCCAAGTATAGTGCCTTGGGGGTCGATTATGTCCTCTGAATATGAATAGCCGTATTTCTCTTCCAAGCCAGGATACATGGGCCTTGAGTAATAGTAGTTGATGTTCTCTCCCTGAAGCGAGCCTTTGGCTACTTTCGTAAAGGAAGCCCCCCTGATGCTTGAGCCATCTTTCCACTTGGCATCCTGTAACACAAGGTTCTCCCTGGTAAACTGTGCCTCGTGAGTGGCTGTCTGGGCATACGCCCATTGCTCTGGAAACATGCTCTTTACCCAGTCCTCGCAGCTAAGCTCAGGCTTTGGCTGCTCTGGCACTGCTGGTTCATTCTCAGCAGGCTGCACTGTTGGTTGATTTCTTATTATAGGCTCCCTGTCTTTCTCTATGGCGCAGCTTGCCAACATGAACAGAGTTATTATCAGAATGAAAATAATTGCTTTCTGCTTCATGAGCCACCAGTGGAATGCTCAGCTTTTAATTATTTGCGATTTTTGCTAGCGGGTCGAGGGATAAAGCCATATAACCAGCGCCAGGGCAAATAAGAATATCGATATCACCCGAAATGGGCCTCCAAACCTGCCTAGCATCAAGCTTATGCCTAGAGCGCCAATACCCATCATTACCATGCTTATTATCCAGGTGAACTTGACCATGCATATCACTAATCTTTCAGCGCATCATTTATGCCGCGAACAATCTCATCCCAGCATTCCTTGGCAGCTTTTTTCTTATCATTCTCAAACCTCGCAAGCCACTCTTTCGCGTCCTTGTTATCTGGCTTGTCCCCAAGGCTTGCCCTGAAGAACTCCCTGACAATGTCTATCACTCTTTCGCTCTCCCAGAAAACGCTCTTGTTGTTATGATTGATTTTCTGCGCCAGTTTTTTGTGATGAGAAAAGAAATTGATATTCATGCTAAAGTGCTTGTTGATTATCTCTGGCAATAATTCCTCTACCCATCCCCTGTGGAACCTGCAGAATCCTCCGTTGTCAGAGTAGAATTCTTTTATCATGCGCTCGACATTAGTCTTGCCAAGCTCATATGGGTTGATTACCTCGTTCTTGTAGTATTGGAAGTATTTGCCCATTATCGGCATGGGGCTGAAAAGGCCGAGAGCCCAGTACTGGTTTGGAACCATGCAGCCATTCGCTCCATAGGCGTTATAGACAGCAAGGTCCTTGGTTTTTGTCTTGTATTTAGCGTCAAGCTTTTTTGCAGCTTCTCTTATGCTGTCCTTGAAAATCTTATTGTAGCCAGGGCTCAATACCATGTTTATTATCTCAACCCCCAGCTCTGCATTGCTCATAGAATCATTGACAACATCAAAATTCTTCCAGTCCCACTTAGTCATGAGAGTGAGGCCAAAATCCTCTTTTTTTAGCAATCCCTTATCAAGGCACTCCATAAACCATGACACCAATCCTCCAATTTGTATTGCGTCAAATCCCATGGCATCAGCATGATGGTTGAGCTTCTCAGCAGCCCTTTGATCAAAAATCCCTGAATTCGGGCCTAAAGCCTGGTAAGGCTCATAGTCTTTCTTGTAGATGTCATGCATCTTCTTGCAGGCAACAGGGCAGGCTTCGCCGCAGGTCTTGAACATCTTCTTATTTATGGTCTCCTCGTTGAACTGCTTGAGATAATGGCAGGCGATAAGACGGTGATGCAACTCTATTCTCATAGCATCTGTCAAGTAGATTGATGAGCAGTTGAAGGAGAAAAGCCATTTTCTTGTGGTTGTGAAATTCACTCCAAGAGTACCGCCTGACTTGCAATCAGGGTCATACCTGTACTTGATGGTCTCTTCCATGTCTTTTTTTAGCATGTCCTGATTGTATTTGTCCATGAAATACTTATTTATCTCTTCCCTGTTGTGCAGCTCTGTGCTCTTGTAATCCCCTCCATAAACAATGGCTGCGATTTTGTGCTTCTGCAATAGCTTTGAGCCAATGCCTCCTCTGCCTGCCCAGCAATCAACAGGCCCAGGTCCATCAGGTGTGACATAAGCTGAGCCAATGGCTCCCATATTAGTGTTGAGGCTTGCAGGCCCAACTGCCAAAATCCTTAATTTGCCAAACTCATCAACGCAATTAGCATATTCTACATGATACTTTTCATAAACATAATCCTGGAGAGCATAAAAGCCTGCCTTGCCTTTGTAGTCTTTCCATATCTTTTTCACCTTCACAGGCTCAAAGCTAATGCTTAACTTTTCTTTTTCATATTTCAATTTCAAGACTGAATAATCCTTGCACGCTCCTTCTATGACCACGTAGTTCAGGTTCAAGTGAAAAAATATTTGGGCTGCGCCGCCCATGGTTGAGATGTAAAAGTTATCCCATTGAGGTGATTTGCCGCAAAAAATCATCCTTCTAGAGCCAGGGATGATTGAGCCTGCGAGAGGGCCCATGCCAAAAAAGAACTTGTCCTCAGGATAAGCATATTTGTAAGCAAAGTCAAGAGGCCCGATTACTTCCTCATCCTTTACATCTTCAACTCTAAAAGAGCCGTCTGATGCATTGATGTAAATAACTTTTTGCGGTATCATGTAATAGCTTAAACCTCTTTCTGCAATGGCCTCTCAATTATCTCTCACTCAAAAATGATCGCTGGCTTTCCAGGCATGGCATTTCTCGCCTTTTCGTGCTTTGACTTGCTTTCTAGCACTATCTCAAACTTAGTCTTGAACTCTTTTTCTAGCTCGAGAGCGCAAGCTTGCAATGCTTTCTTCTCAATCTCTGGCGATAAAACAACTTGTGGAATCTTGTCAGGTGTTTTCACAAATCTTGGCACAAGATTTGCAATGAATTTAGCATTAGCCTTGTCTTTTGAGCATAAGGATTTTATCAATTCACCAACATTCCTTGTCTTTTCCATCTCCTTTTTCAGGCTTTCCATGAAATAGTACTTCCACTCATCAGGCAATATGAGAATTATCTTGCCAGGCTTGGTGAGCCCTGTCAATTCCTGGAGAGCAATGATGTCCCTTCTGACCAGCTCTCCTAGCTCTTCTGCTGCCTCTAGCTTATCATCAATCCTTTTCTTGTCAGCTACAGGCCACTTGGCATTGCTGATAAAAGGCTGGCGGCCTAGCTTTTCCCATAATTCCTCTGCAATGTGAGGAGTGAAAGGTGCCATTAGCAAGAGCAGCGTTTCTGCAACCTTCTTGTTTATCTCTTCTTTTGTGTGCAGGTAATTGGCAAGTTTCATTATGCTTATGAGGGCGAGGTTGTACCTGAACTCCTTTATGCTCTCAGTCACCTCAATTATAGTATTGTGCATCCTGCTCTCCTGAGCCTTGATGGATTTGTCAACAATCTTTTTCTCTGTTAGCATCCTGTAGACTTTCACTAAGAATCTGTAGCTTCCCTCAACAGTTTCGTCATCCCATTCCATGTCCTTGTCAGGGCTTGCAACAAACATCAAAAAGAACCTTGCAGTGTCAATGCCATACTTATTCTCAATATCTTCTTGTGTTATTGCATTGCCTTTGCTCTTGCTCATGACAACTCCGTCTTTGTGAAGCATTCCTTGATTAAATAGGTGAACTGCAGGCTCATCAATATCAAGCAGGCCGATGTCCCTGAAGAACTTGGTGAAGAACCTGAAATAGATGAGGTGCATGGTGGCATGCTCTTTTCCTCCTATATACGTGTCAATGGGCATCCAGTAGCCTGCTTTTTTCTTGTCAAAAGGAACCTTGCTGTTCTTTGCATCGCAGAAGCGCAGGAAATACCATGATGAGTCAACAAAAGTGTCCATTGTGTCAGTCTCCCTCTTTGCCTTTCCGCCGCACCTAGGGCACTTGGTCTCAACAAATTCATGCACGCCTGCAAGAGGGTTGCCTTTTGTTTCCCCAAACTTGACATTCTCGGGGAGAAGCACTGGCAAATCTTTCTCCGGGACCGGAACCACTTCAACATCTTTTTTTATGAATTGATCCTCTAAAAGATGTAGTTTCTTAAATCCTTCACTTTCACCCATGTGCCCGTAATCAAGTAGATGGAAGCTGGCAAAGCCCTTGAACTTATTCATATAGAAATCTCTTATTTCCTCTTTAATCCATGGATCTTTTTTGCCAAAAATAAAAGTTATCTTTTCAGCGTTCTTCTTGATTTTTTCAGCATCGATATTCCTATCCATGTAGTTCTTAAAAACAGCCAGTTCTGCTTCAGGCAGTTGTTCCTTGGAGAAAGAGCCGTAGTATTTTTCTGACGGTCTTGCGCCAACAGGGGCAACAAGTATTAAGTGTTTTACCTTGTATTTCTCAGCGAGCTTTAAGGCCAAAAGACCTCCCATGCTATGCCCAATGATGCTCATATTGTTCTTATCGAGATTTTTTATTTTCTCTTCAGCAAACTCAAACCATTCTTCAAATTTAGGAGCTGATGTGCCTGGCTGGTCAAAAGCATGAGCGCGATATCCTTTTTGATTCAAATCCTTAACAAACTCAGGTATAAAGCCAGATTTGGAGCTATCATCCCAACCGTGCAGCATTAACACATCTTGCTTTGCGCATTTCTCACAATAAACCACAGGTATTGGGCATCCCCAGAACCTCTGCCTGCTTATCAGCCAGTCCCTTAGCTTGTATTGGACAGTCTCTTTTCCATACTTGTTTTTCTCAAGGAACTTGTTGATGTCAGGGATGGCGTCGCGATTGTTCATGCCATTGAAATCCCCTGAGTTCACCATGTTGCCGTCGCCCATGTAAGCCCTGCTCATCTTCTCAGCATTCAATTCATACATGTCAGGGTTGATTACAACTTTTATCGGGATATCGTATTTCTTTGCGAACTCAAAGTCTCTCTGGTCATGGGCAGGCACAGCAATGATAGCTCCGGTGCCATACTCATAGAGAACAAAATTAGCAATGTATATGGGGATTTTCTCATTTGTGACAGGGTGGATTGCATATCTTCCAATGAACATGCCTTCTTTTTCCTTGTCCTCAGCAGTCCTCGAAAACCTGTCCTCAAGCACGACTTTTTGCACAAACTCACTCACTTTTTTCTCATAGCTTGTGCCTTTTACAAGCTCTATCACATCAGGGTGCTCAGGGGCATAGACTAGGAAGGTGATGCCAAACATAGTGTCTGGTCTTGTTGTGAATACTGTGAGCTTCTTGCTAGAACCTTCTATCTTAAAGTCAATCAGCGTGCCAAAGCTCTTGCCTATCCAGTTTCTCTGCATCTGCTTGACATCCTCAGGCCACTCTTTGAGCTTTTCTAAATCATTGAGCAGCTCTTCTGCATAATCAGTTATCTTGAAGAACCATTGGCTAAGGCTCTTGACCTCGACGGGAGTGTCTTCATGGCGCCAGCACTTGCCTGAGTGAACCTGCTCATTAGCAAGCACAGTGTTGCACTTAGGGCACCAGTTGACGCTGGCAACTCTCTTGAACACAAGGCCTTGCTCATACATCTTTAAAAAAATCCACTGGTCCCATTTATAGAACTTAGGATCGTGGGAATAAACCATCCTATCCCAGTCATAACTTATGCCAAGAGCTTTTTGCTGGCGCACAAAATTCTCAATTGCCTGCTCTGTGAATACTTTAGGATGGGACTTAGCCTTGATGGCTGCATTCTCAGCAGGCAAACCAAAGCTGTCAAAGCCCATGGGATGGAGCACATTAAAGCCATTCATCAGCTTGAAGCGAGAATAGACATCTCCCATGACGTAGTTTCGCGCATGCCCCATGTGAAGGCCAGAAGCACTAGGGTAAGGATACATCTCAAGGACATAATGCTTTTTTTTCTTTGGGTCCTCAACTGCCTTGAAAATCTTTTTTTCTACCCATCTCTTCTGCCACTTCTCAGCCATAGCCTTGAAGTCTATCTTCTCAGGCTTTTGCTTTTCATCAACCTTTACCATCGCACACACTAATACTTCAGGCGGATTTATATAATTATTGCTAAGGTAAGACTCTTTTTCAACATGCTAGACCTTTTCATGCTATGTTCTTAATCTTGACACTTTGTCTCATCAGCCAACTCAACAAGCTCTTCAAGGTCTTTCTGATAAAATGGATAAACTATTCCGTTCGAAGCTACAAACTTTATTTTTGGATCCAGCAACAAAGGGCTGTCTTCTTCACTTAATGGGTTTGATAAATAAATACCTCTACTTACAATTCTCTCGCTTGATACAACTTTTCCAATGATTGGAAAAGACCTTTTCCTTTTCTCATACGCATACTCCGCAGGAAACAGGCTAAACTTACGAAAATAACAAAGCAAGTCATAGCCAAACAACGGGTTCTTCATGTCTGAACTAATTAAATTGGTAGTTATGCTGATCTTTGAAGGGTCCAGTAAAAACGTGATGATTGTATTATCTAAACCCTCCCGCGCCGGGTCATGTTCTCTTTCAGACATAAATCCTATGGCCCTTAGCCGGGTAGTATTTAAGTCTGTGTATTTGCATCCTTGCGCTTTCAATCGGTCATAAAATTCTTTTGCTCTCTCATAAAGGTTTGATTTTTCGTTTCGTCCTATGTAGGTCATATTGACACCCCCAATGTCTTTTTGTCCAATATATCTAAACAGGTATATATTATATTTTATTTAAAAATGATACAAAAAGAAATATTTATATACTATAAGATACTATCTGTATCAAATGAAATTAGATTTGAAAGACAAGAGAATCCTTCATGAATTGGATTTGAACGGAAGAATCTCTTTCTCCAAGATATCAAAAAAAATAAGGCTGAGCAAGAATTCGGTTATCAATCGCATCAAAGGGATGGAAAAAGACGATATAATATTAGGATACAACACACTAATAAACATCAACAATCTAGGGTATACGACGTATGATATATATTTGAGATTCAGGGATACGACATTTGAAAAAGAACAAGAAATTGTTGATGAATTAATAAAAAACAAATCTGTTTGGCTGGTGGCAAGGGTCCAAGGCAATATTGATCTTTCTCTATTAATATCCACTAAAACTCCTGAAGGCTTTGAGAAAATCTGGAACCGCATATATTCAAAAATCAAACCGCACATAATCGTCATAAGAATTGCTATCTTATTAGAATATCATCACTTCCCAAGAAAATACTTGCTTGGCAGCTCGGGAAGCGAATCTACCATCATTGGTGCAAGAAAAGACTACAGTATTGATGTGATTGACGAGCAAATCCTAAGACTACTGTCATCAAATGCCAGAATGTCTCTGTTAGAACTGTCTGAAAAGCTAAAGCTAAACCCTAAAGCAATTTCTTTAAGAATAAAAAATCTTGAGAAGGAGAAAATTATCTTAGGCTACCGCGCTAACCTCAATTTCAGGAAAATGGGTTACCAGTACTATAAGATAATGCTCGACCTGAATGACTTGGAAATTACCACCCAATTATATGAGCACATCAAAATCCACAAGAACGTGACTTATTTTGACAAATTCATAGGAGGCCAGGATTTTGAATTTGACCTGGAAATAGAATCATTTGATGGATTTGTAAATTTCATGGAAGAGTTAAAGAAAAAATTCGGGAAAGCCATCGGCAATCATGCCTATCTTAATCCCACCATAATATATAAGTCACAATACTTCTCTGGTTGAAACGCAGCCACTGGACAAAACCGCAATTCTTTCGTTCACCACTGGACATCCCTGCGTCAGGCTTATAAGCAATAATTTCCCCTCTAAGGATGTGGCTGTTGCGAAAGATTTAAATAAACAGTATTATATACAGTTATATAATATGAAGAATAGTCTTTTACACAGCCCGACATTAGGCTCAGTCCTGATGGTTGAGAAGACCATACACAAGTACAGCCAGGAATATGGAAAATATCAGCTCTGGAAAAAGCTTCCAAAGAAGATGATGTACCAGACCTTCCTGGTCATCCTTGACTACCTGGAAAGCTCCGGCAAGATAATGATAGACAAGGATGGCGTCGTGATATGGCTCTGGAACCCTGAAAGGATAAGAGCTTTGGAAAAGCAAGGGCTGGTGTTCAAGTGACAAGAAAAATAGAAGTTTCCTTTATCACGCCTAAACTAAAATCAGAATATGAAGAGCTAGAGAAAGGCAAATTCGAGGATAAGCAGCTTCATAAGTTTATAACTAGAGCGAAAAATGAATTGGAAAGCAACCCTTTTTCTGGGATTCGCGTACCTAAAAAGCTTTGGCCTGAGACTTACTTCAAAAAGTACAATATCACAAGCCTTTGGAAATATGATCTGCCTAATGGATGGAGGTTAACATACATCATAGAGGCTAACGATATAAAGATAGTAAGCATAATCCTGGAATGGCTCTCCCACAAGGAATACGAGAAAAGGTTCGGATATTAACTGCAAAAAGAAAACTTTATAATAAAGTTCTTCTTTAGGAGTGGTTATGGAAATCTATGATGCAATAAACATAAAGGATCGGGTGGATGTCAACCGAGCAAGGAAAGACTTGGAGGAGCTGATAGGAAAGTATGCGAGCTGCCGCCTCGTCTCATCAGAGAATCATGATGTGGATGTCTTTGGGGATTATGGAGGCCAGGGAGCCATAATAGTTTTGCAATCCTTCAACACTTCCAAAGCGCACAATGGCTCTGATGACAAGCCTGCCTTCTACAGGCTGTACTTCACAGGAGTGCCGACTGAAAAATTCGTGCATGAGCTGGCTGGGATACAAGATAAGTACAAATAAGGGCTTGCAAGCCGTCCGAGAGTAATCTGAATCACAAATTATTAAAATTAACCTTATCTTAGGATTATCAATATGGCATCTAATAAAGAGGCTGAAATGAACAACCCCCGCCTAAAGACAGATGCGCCCGCTAGCAAGCAGAGGTTGTTCGTCCAGAAATTCGTCTCATCTTGCCCTGACCTGAAAACCGAGGTATGCGATGGACGAATTTCTGAAATCAAGAAAGCAGAGCTGACCCAAAGCAATAACCCCAAGCCAGAGCCAGCGCAAGCCACCACACACCAAGCAGGGGACGTAACCATAGGGACTGCGGCTAAAAGCGCTCTCATAAGCCTCTGGCTGGACGATTACAATGATATCTTCTCAGACTTTGATCCAAGGCCTTATTCCCAGAGAGCCTTGTCAGATGACTTCCTGAACGAGGTGAAGAAGGTATTGAGAGAGACGCCTTCAGGCAAGGTAGAGCTGGAATTGCTGATGCCAGAAAGCCTAAGGTCACCAGGCCAGGAGAGCACTATCAAGAAGAGGCTGAGAGAATATTTCAAGGCGAGATTCACACATTACAAGGAGCAAGCTATCAAGATAAAAAAGCAAGGAGCCTTGTTTGTCAGCTTTGGCATAGTCCTGATGCTAGTCACAGCACTAGTGCTTTTCAGTTATGCAGAGCGCAGCTTCTGGGTGATACTCTTATCTGTAGTTGCTGAGCCAGCAGGCTGGTTCCTTTTCTGGGACGGCATGGAACTCTTGGTGTTTGATGCCAAGGAAAGAAAGACGGACCTGGACTTCAACAAGCGCATGGCTAATTGCAATATTTATTTTAAGTCGTACTGAAGCTGCTTGAAAATCAGAAGAAAATTCGCAAATAATTTAGAACTTCTTAAAATGTTCAACTTGTTGACCAGCCAAAAAATTCCTCCGAACTTTTTGAAGTATTCGACGCAGTCGAATGGCCAGAAGTTCATCAGAACTTCTTGAAATATTCAGCTTCGCTGAATGGGCAAAAAGTTTCTTAAAACTTTTTGAACTTGGCAGCCATTTCCAAGAGGTCTATATGACCTAGGAATAATGCCCTGCAGCAATACCTTTCAAGGCCGAGCTTGTCCAGGACTTCTTTTCGGTCTTCTCCTTTTGCAACTCTCTCTACGTATTCTTCCCATAAGTGGGCTACTGGCTTGTTGCATGAAAAGCATCTGACCGGAATAATCATTTTCTCACCTTGTCTGGTTTGATTTATTGTTTTATTTGTCTACCTGTATGATTTTTGTCGCATGACAATCTTTGATTGACATGCCCAGAAATCTTACCTGTAAGATTTCTGTCGTTTGGCTCTGGCCTGGCCGTGCCTGTTTGGCTTGGCTGATTCTTTTCTTCGTACATCAGCTACGAGTAGCTGCCTGTCATAGTCAAGGAATACTTTCTTCAATCTTGGGCTGTACTCTGCAAGTGCTTTGCCTATTGCCAGCCTTCCTGCGTCTGCTTGGCTGTTCATGCCGCCTCCGCGCACATTGATGTCAATATCCACTTGCTTTGCAATGTCTCCTGCCAGAATCATCGGCTCTCTAATCCTTAGCCTGTACACTCTTGGCTCGTAATTATCAATGTCTATTTTGTTGATCCTGACAAGGCCTTCTCCTGGCTTCAGTGTTGCCCTTGCAATTGCTCGCTTTCTTTTTCCGTGAGTGACTATGACTTTTTGCTCCATTTTAAACCATTCCTTCTATTATATGTCGTTCCATTTACCGCCTAAAAACCTGCAGATCTCTCCGATGCTGACTTTTTTCAAGGAAATCATCTTATCGGCATCTGTCCCCGGTATTTCAACGCAAAGCTTGCCTTTGAATTCTTCAGGCACTCCTATATAGCACATGACCCTCTTGAAAGCTTCCTTTCCCCTGGTTCGCTCCATGGGCAGCATGCCTCTTATTATCCTCCTGACAAACCTGTCAGGCAATCGTATGAGAAAAGGCCCCTTTCTTGGGCTTCCTTTGTCCTGCTTTTGCTTGTACTTGGAAAACACTCCTTCCCTGCTTCCTGATATCATTGCTTTCTCGCAGTTGATGATATCTACTTTCTCTCCTAGCAGGGCTTGCTTGGCAGTAAAGCTGCCAATCCTTCCCACAATCCGGTTTTTAGCATCAATTATCATTTTCAACAAACCTTTTGCATTTATCCCATGAGCTTTATCTTCTTTCCTTGAGGGTTCTTCTCTACCATCTCTTTTATGCTCATGGCTTTTCCTTTTGCGCTTATCTTGTCAAAAGCCTGCCCTGAAAAAGTGTAGGCAGCGACAGTCACCTTCTTGTTGAGGTCGCCTGTGCCGAGTACCTTTCCAGGCACCACTATCACGTCATTATCATCGCAGTACTTTTCGAGCTTGAAAATATTGACCACTCTTCTCTGGCGCGTAGGCTTCTCTAGGTCAGACGCAACCCTCTTCCAGACAGCAGCATTGTTCTCTATAGCTGTCTTTTTTAGCAGCTGCAATAATTCCATCAATTGCTCGTTCTTGTTACCTGCTTTCATGGTTGATCACGTTTTTTAATCGTAAGTGCGGATAAATAATATTCATTCAAATGCGGCTCAAAACCCCAAAGGGTTTTGTTGCCACACTTACTTCGTAAGTGCGGAGGACGTGGTTCGAACACGCGTAGGCACTAAGCCACTACCCCCTCAAGGTAGCCCGTTTGACCGCTCCGGCACCCCCGCATCGTGTGATTGAAATTGCTTTGTGTGGGTGGCGGTCCAAAAGCGCACTTTTGTTACCGGCACCCCTGCATATGAGTGCAAGCTATTCTCAACTAGCTACTTGGATTTTGATAGCAGCTCTGTGAACTCGTCTAGCTGCTTGTCATAAGCATCAATGGCCTCTTTGACTATCTCCTGAGGCTCTAATTGGCCCCATGATTCTATGGTCATGAGGAAATTCTTGGTTGGCTCTGCCTTTACCTTGCCGCCACTGAGGTCGACGCATGCATTGCATAGCAGGCAATCATTGACCTTGTCCTTGATTATCTCAAGCTTGCCGTTCTTTATCTCAAATATCTTTGGCGGGCATTGCTCTACAATCTCTTCCTTGTTATCAGGCTGCTTCTCTATTTTCAGCTCAGCCATTCCCTTATAATAAGCAAGGCACGGGCTCCATTTTGCATGCGCCCTACCAATTCCAAGGATAGCCACTGCTTCTAGCTCTAATTCCTGCTCTTCAAGCAGCTTCACAATCGGTGTCTTGGGATAGACCGGCTTGACCTTCGGGTCCTTGGTCTTTATGTCACCAGCGTATACAGTGCATGGGCCTTTGGCTTTGAGCGTCATCTTGAGCTGGCACTGGGCGCATCCTGCTCCTTTGCACTTGCACTGGCTTGAAAGGTTGTATGATTTCAAGTCTGTCTTGAAAGCTATGAGCCCTAGCCTGTGAGCAACCATATCGTCGTAAAGCCCTGAATCGTTCTTTCTTAGCTCCACATCCTCTATGGCCATCACCGGCACTTCATTCATAAAAAGCCTTCTTAGGGTGTTGGCATAGCTTATGTCTACGCCGCTAAGCTCGAACATTAGCTTGTCCTTGTCTTTTTTGCTTGATGTTTCAGGTATTGAGACTTTGATCATCTTGGCTCCACCTTTTTATACTCTTCTTCCTCTTTTACCGCCTTTTTTCCTGCATCCGCCGTGCGGCATCGGGGTGACTTCCTCTATGAGCCCTATCCTTAGCCCGATTCTTGATAAGGTCCTTATTGCGGCTTGCGCTCCTGGCCCAGGCGTCATTGGTCCGTTGTGGCCTCCTGGTGCCTTTATCTTTATGTGCACGCCGCTAATGCCCTTCTCGATGGCTGACTCTGCTGCTCTCTTGGCAGCCATCATGGCTGCTGTGGGGCTGCTCTCAAGCCGGTGTGACTTGACAACCATGCCTCCTGAGCCAATGGCCAGAGTCTCTGTGCCGCTGAGGTCGGTTATGTGGATTATAGTATTGTTATATGATGAATATATGTGCGCTACTCCCCATCTTATGTTGTCTCTTTCTCTCATTCTTTTGCCTTCCTATGCTCTGCTCTTGGATGTGCAGCTTTGGGATGCTCAGCCTTTGCAGGTGGTGCATCCTTCTTCTTCTCCTGGACCACTTCTATTTTCGCATCCTTCTTGATGATGGCACCAGTCTCTTCTATTGCCTCAATTTCTTTTTGGTCAAAGACAGGCACTGCCTCTTCCTTGGCTTCTCTCTTCTTCCTGTCAGCTTTCTCCTTCAGGGTCTCGATGATAGCTCGCTCAGGATGGTCGTCCTTGCTGAGAGTTGACATCGGGTCGAATTCAATAAGTGATTCCTCCTTTATGCTGACAAGGTAGCTTGGGAAAGTGATTTTCTTGCCATCGACCCTTAAGTGGCCGTGGGTGATGAACTGTCTTGCTTGTTCCATTGATCTGGCAAGCTTTTTTCTCACTAGCAATGTCTGGAGCCGCCTTTCCATTATGTCCTTTACCTGAAGGCCGAGTACTGTATCAAGTGACTCATCATGCTTTACTAATCCTAGCGAGACCAGCCTGTCAAACAATTGCTTCTCCTCGAGCTTTGACTGCTTATCTGAGCTGCTGGCAAGGCTCTTGACCTGGTTCTTGAACCTTCGAAGGATAGTTTCCATCTTCCAGAGGTCTTTCTTGTTCTGGAGGCCGTACTCCTCGATTACGATTTTCTCTGCCTCAATCCTTACCTTCTGCCATGGATGGCTTGGCTTGTCAAATTTTCTCCTTATCCTTCGTGGGTCGCCCATTTTTTCACCTAAAAATCATAATCATACTTTTCCTGACTTAATCTTCTTTTTCTGCACTCCAAGCGAGCCTTTGCCCTTGTTCTTCCTAAAATTAGACTTAGTCCTCTGTCCTCTCACAGGCAAGCCCCACTGGTGCCTTAATCCTTTGTAAGACTTGGTCTTCTTCATTCTCTTGATGTCCATATCCCTTGTAAAGTCCAAGGTTCCACCGAACAGATGCTTGTCCTCTCCGGTCTCATAATCCTTTCTCCTATTTAACATCCAAGTAGGGAATCCTGCTTTCGGTAGGTTGGAAAGAACATCCTCGAGCGCCTTGACTTCAGCCTCTGTCAAGAAGCCTGCTTTCTTGTCAAGCGGAACATTGGCTTTCCTGCAGACTGCATTGGCAAACATGTACTTGATGCCCTTCATCTTAGTAAGAGCGTAAAGAATAGGCTTCTTTCCATCAAGGTCAGTGTTGAGTACCCTGACTAAGTGCCTAAAATCCTTGTCCTCAATGTAAGATTTGTCAAACCTGTCTTTTTTCTCGTCAGTCATTTTGAATCAAACTCATCTGTCTTCGGTTGCTTAATTTAATCAATCATACCTGAGAAATAGCGAAAATTAACATAAGACAATATGTTAAAACCCTATAATCGCTATCCACTCGGGCTTTAGCTGAAAGAAAAGCAGGTTATTTATAAATGTTTTCGTTGGAAACTAAAAGATAACATTTAAATATCTTAGACAGCAGATTATAATTATCATGGCAGGCATTGATTTTGATGAGAAGGAATTCTTGAAAAAGCATTACAAGCAGGTAAGGCCTGGAGCCCAGAAGGATGTATTCTTCATTTGGATGCTCATAGTCTTCATCTCAGTCATAGCAGCACACTTCCTTCTCAACCTCACAGGAGGCTCGCCAACAGGATTCATCACAGCAAGCGAGAGCTCAGGCTCAAACCTAGTCATCCTCCTGGGAGCATTGTTTGTGGCATTCATCTCCTGCCTAGTCGCTGGGCTAGTATATGTAGGCATTGGCAAGAATGACCATCATTGACTCTCAATTAAATAGGCTTTCCTGAAAAGATTTTTAAAGGGTTCAATTGTTCTTTTATCATCATGAAAACCTCAACTAAGAGCCAACCTTCTCAAGAACCAGTGCAAGGAGAGAAAAAGCCTAAGCAGCAGTCTGAGAAGACTGAGAACATTGTTGCCATAGCTGTCTTTTTACTTCTGGTGCTTATTGGCGCTGCCATCCCAACAAGAGGCTTTGGCCTATTTGCCAGCAAGATTGACTATGGCCAGAAAATCAGGGTGCCTTTGGAGAACAGTGACCCTTACACAGGGAGCATGAATGCAACAATCACCATCATCGTCTTTTCAGATTACAGCTGCCCTAATTGCGCAGTGGGAGAGCAAATAATTGACAGCTTGATGAATACCTATCCTGACAAAATCATTTATTTTTTCAAGAATTTCCCTCTCACTAGCATGCACCCTAATGCTTATAATGCTGCCCTTGCTGCTCTGTGCGCAAAAGAAGAGGGCAAGTTCTGGGAGTACCATGATATCCTCTATGCAAACCAAAAAGCGCAGTCTCCTGAAAATCTCAGCGCTTATGCAGCGGAGCTAGGCCTAAACCCTGAGAAATTCAATACCTGCCTTGAAAGCAAGAAGTACAAGAGCCAGGTTGATAACGATATCAAGGTCGGGTCTTCAGTAGGAGTCACTGGCACACCAACTTTCTTCATCAATGGAATCAGGATTCTTGGCGCCCGGCCAATGGATGAGTTTGTCAAGGCAATTGAGAGCCAGAAGAAATAGAACGTCGGACCCATATGTAGTCTTGTTATTTTTTATCTATTCAGCCTGCAAAATAACTGACACAGAATATTCCCAGGATTATCAGGGCTATTCCCAGCCATTTATGCAGGTTCATCTTCTCTTTCAAGAACCTTATTGAGATGAAGGCAGTCCACACGTATGTGAGCGCAGTTATCGGGTAGAGTAGTGAGAGCTTCTCCATGCTCAGGGCATAAACATAGACCACAAAGCCTGAAAAGAAAAGAGCAACTCCGATTATCAGGTACTTGTTCTTTAGCTGCTGGAGGACATTGAAATTGAATCTCTCCGCTCCCTTTTTCATGTAGAGCGAGCTGAAAGCTCCTGTGAAGGTCGCAATCAATACCAGAAAAGCAGCAAATAAGTTAAGCATCAGCAGCACCTCTTCTTATCAATGAAGCTCCAAATATTATCAAGGCTATGCCTAGCCATTGGAATAGCACAAGGGACTCATGCACCACAAAGATGGAAAGTATAGGCACCCATACGTAGCTCAGGCTAAGGAAAGGGTAGAGCAATGACAGCTCTCCTTGCTTTAGGGCAAATATCATTATCAATGCGCCAAGGCCATAGAAGATAACTCCTAGTATCAGTGTCCAGTTAGTTATCATCCCGATAAACGACCATTGGATTTTCGCAACACCTGACTTGAGGAACAGCTGCGCAAGGCTGGTGAATATTGTGCAGGATATCATGAGAAATATTGCCTTGTTGATGGCTGTATTGGATTGTGTTTTTTTCTGCTTTGCCATGTCAAATCATCCAAAAATTATCTTAGCCATCATCTTCATCAATCTATCAATCAATCCACATTGACTATCTTGTAAATCCTGCTTAAGGCCTGGCCGTTCTGAGAATAATTCCATACCTCCTGGAGATAATTGTCAAGGTCAGGGTGCCAGGGATGCTCTAGGCTGAACTGGTAAGGCAGCACAATCATGGCATTAAACTTGGGCATGGTCTCGAACTTGATAGTCGGGTCAAGCCAAGTGTACTGGCGAAAGAATGATACATTGTTCCTCTGGAGTAATCCAAGGTACTCTGGAGTCTCAACTACCATGAGCGGGTCAAACCACGATGTGAGCTTTCCATCCTTGTCAAAGTAGAATTCTGACTGGAACCAGTAATAGTCCCAGTAAATGTAGTTAACAGAGTATTCCTTGAGCAAGGCTTTTCTTTCCCCGGTATCATTGCCATAAAGCATTACTGCTGCCACTGCATGCCTCTGGTTGTGGTCAAGGAACATGCTGCTGTGCGAGCGCCTTCCATTCACTATTTTCCTTCCTGTCAATGAATTCAGGGCGAAGTTCAGCTCATTGGTTGACAAGAAAACGTCATCCACGCCTGTGTTCTTGAGCACCCAGTTTTGCATTGATGCCAAGTTAGGGGAAAGGTCTGCCCTTCCGGCCTTTACCCATTGGTCATTCTTGGAATAATTGTTGAATTGCATTATGTTGAAAAGCAATAGCAGCGCAATGAAAAATATGATTATGTAGAGCTTGTATTTCTTGAGCAGGCTGCTGATGGCTACTGCTCCATAGGCTGCAAAGATTGCGCTTGTGAAATTAAAGCTGAACTCTGCCACTTGCTGCACTGCGAGGTTGATGCCAAGGATAGGCTCTGTCAATAAGTGGTGGAAGCTTCCAAGGAAAGTGGCTATTAGTATTATGAGCATGAACTTCTCAAATGCATCGTATTTCTTGACCAAGAATATGGATAAGATGCCGATGATGAAGAGAACTGATTTTGCACCTGTGAGCAAATCTGAAAAGTTGAACATGGCATACTTTAAGCTGTCCCATGCCTGCTTAGCCTGGGAGCCAAAGGTTGGGAATGAGTGCATGTGCGCAGTGCCCTGAGGAAGGGCACCATGATAAACGAATATTGGCTTGTACCAATAAAGCATTGAGATTGCAGCTGCCAAAACACAGATAATGGCAAGCAACAACATGGTTTTTCCTATGGACTTCTTAAAGCTCTCCTTGTCAAAATTCCACGACTTGCCTTCCTTGTGAAGATGCTCAAAAAATAGCATGAAAAGAGATGCTGTACCGAAAAAAAACAGGGCAGCCACAAAAACAGAAGTGTGGGAAATACCGCAAAACCCTAAGGCGAGTCCAGAGACTATTGCCCATAAAAAGTTCTTTTTTCTCATGAGGGTATAAAGGCTGAACAAGAATGAAGGAAAGACCAAAAGCAAGGTGAAGGTATTGTACTTGAGCACTGGAAAGGCTGTCAATGGCATGAAAAACATTATTGAGACAAGCGCTGCTGACTTGTTCTTGAAAAGGTGAGATATGAAAAGGTAAAACACTATTAAAGCAACAATCATGAAAAATACTGAGAATGCTTTCATGGCTTCAAAAGCAGGCAAGCCCAGGAGCATGCCCACGAGCCCCACGCATATGGCATAGGGAGCTAGATAGCCTGGCTCTGAGCCAAGGAAATTTGAGCTCACAAAAGGATTTCCACCGCTCATGAAATGCTGGATGGTCCCTAAGGAATAATAGAAGTCCCCCCCATATATTGGGCTTGGAAGCTGCTTATAAGAGGATAAAAGGCCAATCTGGAAGAAAAGGTAAACCAATATCAGGCAGATGAAAGCATAATCTTGCCACTGCAGTCCCTTAATAAAGCTGGCTATGCTGCCCTTGGCATACTCCTCTGGTTTTTTATTCTCTGTATGCTCTGGTTTATCCTCTGATTCAGACAAAACAATCCCTCCTTACCCGATTAAGCAAGGTTTGTTTTTAGTTTTAAATGTTTCGCTAAAGCCACCTAAAGAAGCCTTTTGCAACATAAATCTTTATAAAGTATTCTTATTACTCGCTATTAGCCAGAAGCAAGTATTAAAAGCAAGAGGCAAGCAAGATTAAAGAGCTAATCAAGCTAAAATTAAATAATTAAAATGAAATCGCCATCCCTAAGCATAGTGGTTCCTGCTTATAACGAGCAGGAGAACCTGGAAAAGGCAGTTGCCAAGTACAACCGCGTGGCAAAGGAAATTTTTCATGACTATGAAATCATCATCTTCAATGACTGCAGCACTGACAAGACAGGCATGGTTGCTGACAGGATTGCCAGAAAGAACCCTAACGTAAAAGTGGTCCATAACAAGAAGAACATGGGGTTAGGATATAATTATCGCATCGGCGTTAAGCTTGCAAAAAAAGAGTACTTCATAGGTTTGTCAGGGGAAGGGGATGCTGATGAGGCATCTATTAGGCATCTGCTTCAGTCAGCAGGAAAAGCAGACATGATACTGTCGTACATCAATAATCCAAAAGACAGGCAATGGGCAAGAAGGCTCTTATCGTGGAGCTTTACTGCTATCCTAAACACCATGTTTGGGCTAAGAGTAAAATATTATAATGGATATGTGCTCCACAAGACAAGAATACTGAAAAAAGTGAGAATGAGCACTAACAGCTTTGCCTACCAGGCAGAAATCACTGTAAGGCTACTCAAGGTAGCTAAAAGCAAAACACAAAAAAAAGAAAAGAAATACTCTTACCTAGAAATTCCTTATAGAACAGCCAAGACAGTTGGCTCATCCATGTTCAGGATAAAAAACCTCATGGGCATGGGAACCACTGTGCTCACGCTGCTCAAAGATGTCTACGTAAAAAAAGACCTTGGAGCAGAGTAGTGCATCAGAAGAGGAAAGTAACATGAGCATAAAAATCAGCAAGGAAGTGGAAAAGAGCTTCACATCAAAAAAGATCCTTAGCTATGCGCAAGCCATAAAAAAGATTGCGGAGCTAAAAAAGCAAGGGAAAAAAGTCGGGCTTTGCCACGGAGGATTTGACCTTCTCCACCCAGGCCACATAAAGCACTTTGAGTCAGCCAAGAGCCTCTGCGACGTGCTATTTGTATCCATAACCTCTGACAAGTTTGTAAGCTCAAGAAAAGGGAGCGGCAGGCCTGTTTTCAGTGACAAGCTAAGGGCTTATGCTGCAGCTGGCATTGAACCGGTGGACTTTGTTGTTGTAAGTGATTTTGAAAAAGGCATTGAAGTCATAAAAAAGCTGAAACCAAGCTACTATATCAAAGGGCCTGATTTCATCAATAAGACCACGCCAGGCATCGCTGCTGAGAGAGAAGCAATAAAATCTATTGGCGGGGAGATGAAGTACACAGATGAGCCTAACTTCTCTACCACTGAAATCATACGCTACATAAAAGAAGAGCTTGACAGGAAAAAGCTACTATTAATAATTGACAGGGACGGCACTCTCATAATGGACAAGGAGTTCATAGGCAAGAACTCTTGCTGGAAAGAGGAAATCAGCATGAACAAGCCTGTGGTTGATTTCATAATCTATCTCCAGACCAAGTACGACACTACTAAGATTGTGGTCAGCAACCAGAACGGTGTTGCACGAAAGATGTTTTCATGCAAAAGAGTAGAAGAGATAAACGATTGCGTGGATGGCCTGCTAAAGAAGTGCAATGTCAGGATTGACAACTGGCAGTACTGCCCTGATGCTGACGCAGCATTTGCCAAGAAGAAGAAAGGAGAGATTGAGTTTGACCCCGAATACATCAAGGACAAGACCAAGCGAAAGCCTTCTCCTGACATGGTTTTTGATGCGCTCAAAGCCCTTGGCAAGAAGATTGATGATTTCTCAGGCATCCTAGTCATCGGAGACAGCGAGGATGACAAAGGCCTGGCAGCTAACCTCAATGCCAAGTTCATTGATGTAAGGAATAAGAGCTATGAAGAGATGAAAAAAGAAGCTGAGTGAAAGAAGAAAGCAAAATCTTACCACTATTTCTTCTTCTTACGGCCAGCACTCATCACAATAGAAGGCTGCTGAGCTGCAGATAGTTCATCTGCAGAAGCTTCTTCAGAAGCAGAGTCTTTAAGATAAGCTGAGAGGAACTGCCCGAATATGTCGTGGATGTTCTCGCACACCTCATACTTGTCATGGTTGACATACGCTGTGTGATGGGCTATCTCTTTTAGTTTTCCGCCCTTAAAGCCAGAGATGCCTATCACTACCATCCCTATGTTCTTAGCATATTCTGCTGCCTTGACTATGTTAGGGCTGTTGCCTGAGGATGATATCAGTATCAGTATGTCATTGGGCTTGGCTAGGTTTATTAGCTGCTGCTTGAACACCTCATCGTAATGCTCATCATTGGATATGGCGGTGATGTAGCCTAGGTTGCTTGAAAGGCATATTGCCCGATACCTGTTAAAATTTGCTTTCCAGTCCTTGTTAGCGCCTTTTGACAGATCGCACACATAATGGGATGCTATGGCGGCGCTGCCACCGTTCCCCCCTACAAATATAGTCTGGTTGTTCTTTATGGAGTTCTTCAGGATGCCAAGTATCTCATCATCGAATTCAAAGCTGTCCAAAGCTTTTTTCACATGTTCCTTGTATTCATCCCATCTCATTTGAGCAAGCCTCCTGCAAATTCCAGCAATTTGTCCTTGGTAACGCTTTCCTTGTTGCCCATGATATTGGCAGCAATGCCACCTGCACAGTTGCCTATGAAAGGTATTAGTTCTGGCTCTGCCTTGGAATAGGCAAAGAGTGATGTCAGGGCAAAGAGAGCATCTCCTGCTCCCACTGTGTCCTTTACAGATGAAGTCAAGACAGGCGCCTTGAAAAGCTTGTTGTTGAATGAATACAGGCTGCCTTTCTTTCCTAAGGTCACCACAAAATTCTTCATTTCAAAATCTTTTCTTCCCTGGGTTGCGACCTTTTCTATCTCCTCAAACCTCATTGCCAAGGGCAGCCTTAGCTCTTCTTCTGAGAGAGTCATGAAGTCAGGCTTTTCATAATGCGTGAAATAATTGTATCCCATGTTGGAGCTGTTTGATTGTGTGTTCACAGCCAAAAACTTGGATAGCTTCCTGAGCTCCTGCTTTATTGGCTTGTTTAAAAATCCATGCCCAAAGTCGCCGACAACAACAAGGTCGTATTTTGGCACCTCGCTCTCAAGGTAATCAACGACCTGGCTTGTAAGCTTCTCATCTATGGGCTTGTCATTGATGTATTCTATCTTGAAAAGCTTAGAATTCCTGTAATGGTCAACATACCTACGCTTTAAAGTGGTGTATGATTTGGCTTTCACAAAGGACTTGAGCTCAACATTAGGCTTAAGTGATTTTTTTATGAAGTCAACATATGAATTAGTATCCCCAATAAGAGTAACCATAGTCACTTTTTTTACATAGTCACTCACGTGGTTGGCAATAGCCATTATGCCTCCAGCATACAATTCCCCTGACCTGAATTCAGTTGAAAGGATTGGGTCCTTGATAGCCCTTCCCTTTGGCCATACAAAGATATACTCGTCAAGCACAGCATCACCTATTACCAGCACATTCAGGCTCTTGAGCTTTTCAAGATGGCCTTTTATGTGCTCAAGGTTTAGTTTCTTCTTTAGCTGGTAGATGTATTTCTCTGCTTCAGTATCACCCTTGGCAACTGTGTCCATTTTTACCCTTTAACTTTATTTTGAGAACTTTTCCTGATTTATAAACCTATTGAAAACTTCCCGCGTAGTAGTGAAACCCATACCTGTTGCAGATATGAATTTAGAGCAATTAAGATAGGTTTTTAAAGGCCGCGGGTCTGTGAACTTGAAATAGCCCAGTGGCTTTGAAAAAATCTCAATTTTTCCTTCCTTGCCCAATGCCTTGATAAACTGCTTTGCCAGCTCTTCTCTTGTACAGGTCTCTGGGCTTGCCACATGATATATTCCCGAAAGGTTTTTTTCGCATCCAAGCACAATAGCCTTGGCTATGTCATCAACCAGGGTGGGAGAGAATACTTGACCTTTCATGCAAGCAATGCCTTTTCCTTCCTTGACAAGCTTACTCCACTCTGACAGCAAGTGCTCTTCCTCAGGGTTTGAACCTATGATCTTGTCAGGCCTTATGACAAAAGCGTTAGGAACTTCCTTTGCTATGAAATCCTCGACAAGCGCTTTCTGCCTGCCGTACTCGCAAATAGGGTTGCGCTTGTCAGTTTCAACATACTGACCTCGCTTCCCGTCAAAAACAAAGCTTGAGGATATATAAACCGGTTTCACACCCATTTTCTGCAAATCCCCTATGAGCTTGATAGTTTTTTCCACATTGACTTTGTAGCTGACATCCTTGTCTTTTGCACACTCATCAATCTGGCGGATGGCAGCGCATATTACTCCATAGACAGGCTCCTTACCTTTGAAAAAAGATGGCTTAATCTTGTTTTCAATGCGGTCTTCTAATAGGTTAAACTGTACCATGCCATTTTTCCTTTCAGATGATTGGGTACCAATAACTTCATAGCCCTTTGATTTGGCATATGCCATGGTGTAGCCCCCCAGGAATCCTGAGGCTCCTATGATTATGAATTTCACAGCGTCACCTTTTTTGCTTTCTGCCCTTTTTTCTTTCCCGATCCCTTTGCTGAGTCCATTGCCAAGCTTGCTGTATCCTCTTCATCCTGCTGTGATAGTTTCTTCATGAACTCACTCACTGATTTTTTGTCAGTGTCTTCTGGGGACCATGGAGCAAAGATAGTTTCTTCCTTTCTAAAAGGCCCAGTGGTGATTTCATGAAACACCACAATATCTGACTTGATGAGCAGTGTATGGTAATCAGCCTGGTCTATCTTGTAGTAGAATGTCTTCCCAGAACCATAAGGCCCCATCTGGATTACCTGCTTGATCTTGCCTTGCTCATCAAAAAGCAGCACGTCAACAAGACCTTCTATCAGGTGGAAAGCCTCAACTTTTCCAGTGTGCTTATGAGGCCTGACATAAGTGTCCCTGGTGTGCACAATGATCATCTCATGAATCTTGTCATTAACATCCCTGTGGGTACATAGCCTGCATCTCTTCCTGGGGTTTTCCAAAGCTTTTTGCTTTAAGAAATCTATGACTTCTCTGCTGACCTGAACTACTTTTTCCTCTGCATAGTAGACTTCATCATTGAATTTCTTCATCTTCATCATAATGGTCACCGACACCAGGTATTCGCCTTATTCTTCAATCCTTGGCCTGCTCTTAAGGGCGTATTTGCTTGATGGAAATATTGAGATGAAAACTCCCCTATTATTAATAAATGCTTGGTTTTTCTGGATTACTTTATCCTCATTCCGGGGGTTAAGAGAAAGCAGGCAAAGGCTAATATTCTTCTCCAGCAAGGCATTTGAACTGACTATTGGCAAGCCTGAGCCTGGCATGAAAAGCCCGTTCTTATTAGGGTCATCATCAATAACCAGCTCCACAGAATTTTTTAGGTCAAAAAAATTAATAAATGCGCACGCAAGGTGTCCTGCCCCAAAAAGTGCAATCCTGCCTTTGGTTGAGAGGTATTCTGACCATTCATGCTTTTTGCCTGAAAAGCCTTTTGCAAAGCCCTCTGCCAAGGCTAGCTCCTTGTCTAAAGCATGCTTTGGTTGCGATTTTTTTTCTATAATGTGGCTTGCTTTTATTTTACTTTTTGTCTTGCCTTTTGCCTCGCTGTCTTTTTTTTGCAGCTGCGCAATAACTATGAGCGAGCTTTCAAGTGGATACATCACTTCCTCAAAGCTCTTTATTGCAAAGCCTGCTATGCTAAATGCGTTCTTGAAAGTTTGCGGAGTGAAATAAGCAGTGTGCTCCTCCCATACTGTAGTGTAATCATGCTGCTCAAATGCCTGGGTGCAGCCAGGAACTTCTATCACAATATAGCCGTTGGGCTTAACTAATTGTCCTAAGGCATTCAAGAACCCTGAAATATCATAGGCGTGCTCAAGGATATGCCTGGCAATGACAACATCCTGTTTGCCATGTGCTAGCGCAATTTTTTTTGCGTTCTCTAAGTTAAAGCTTGCCTGCACACTCTCTACTCCGGCAGGAATGGCTGTTATCCCTAGATCATTTTGCAAGCCCAGTCGCCAAGCATTGCTAAAACCCATTGCCTTAAGTCGCTGGACAAGAGAATCATCCTTAAAGCTGATGCCGCATATCTTTGACTCCTTGCTTAGGCCTTCAAGCTTGGCAATTTTTTTTGCAAGCGCATCCAAGTGCTCTTCTGGCTCTGCATATCGAACCATCCAACTGTGAGCAGGCAGGATCTTCGATAAGGGGAATTGGCTTGCTAGCTGCACTAGCCCGCATGACTGGCACTGTGCAATGCCAAGGCTGTGCTTGTATTCTTTATTTGCCTCTGCTTTGGCCTTAAGAAACCTATTGCACACAGGCTGGTCTTGCAGGTCAAGCAATACTTTGACTTTTTTGCTTTTGCATAAGCAACAATCATTCATTTTGCTAATTTTTCCTCGTGCTTTAGAACCTTGCTTATGCCATCCTTCAAGCTAGTGAATTTGAATCCGGGCATCAGCTTGGCAAATAGCTTGTTATCAAAGGCATTGTCAACCTTTTCCCGGGTTCGCTCTCGTGAATCTGTCAAAACCTTGCAACCAAGAGCTGAGACAGCCTTTACTATATCATTAAAAGAATAGCTCTTTCCACTAGCCACATTAAGAACACCATTGTAGTCATCGAAAACAAAGTGCTCAACTATTATTATTATGTCATCAATGAAAATGAATTCCCGCTTCTCACTGCCATCTCCCCAAAGGGTTATTTTCTCCCCGCGAATAGCTTTCTTTACAAAGCCGGCAGGGTCATAAACAACTTCCTTTTCTCCTGGGCCGTACACAACTGGAGGGCGCAGGATGAGTAGTGAGCTATTTTGCTGTTCGCTAAAGGTTTTGTAGAAAATCTTTTCACATGCGTATTTCGCCATCCCATAATAGGACCTGGGATTCGGAGGAGTTTTTTCGTTTATGCCGATATTATGGATATCTTCCCCGTAGACTGCTGCTGAGCTGAAATAAATGAGCCTCGCCACGGGTTTTTTCTGCAGCAACTTGCAGAGGTTGACTGCCATCTGGATATTCTTGACAAAGGCATCTAGGTCATTGGCAATATTGGGTTTTATGGCAGCAAGCATAATCACTGCCGTATTCATATCAAAGAAATCGCTCAAGGCAAGGGTTTCATCTGCTCTAGTAAAGTCAATAGATGGCAATGCCTTCCCGATTGTCTCTATTTGTGGGTATTTCTTATGAAGGTGCTCTTCAAGCCTGCTTCCTATGAATCCTGAATGCCCAAGTATAACAATGCGCTTGACGGCGCTCGTCTTGCCAGGCTCATTATCTTTAATTTTATCCTTGACCATTTGGTTTCATATTTTTTATCATACCATCTTGATGATGCACCTTATAGCATCACCAGTGCGCACCAACTGTATTGCTTCATTGATCTTGTCAAGAGGGAAATAGTGCGATATCATTCCATTCAAGTCATACTTCTTGGTCTGGTGAAGCCTGATAAGCCTTGGAATATCCCTGCTTGGCATTGACTCTCCGCCATGAGAGCCTGTTATTTTCTTGTAGAAGTGAAGAGGGAATGAGTCTATGCACATCTTCTCTCCTTTCTTAGGCACTCCCACAAGCACAGTTATGCCTTCAGCACTAGTCAGCTCATATGCTAGCTCCCGTATCTCCTTTATTCCTGTAGTGTCAACTGCAACGTCCACTCCTTGAGGGAACATCTCAAGCACTTTTTTTGCAGCGTCCTCTTTCTTGGAGTTGATTATGTGGGTGGCTCCGTGCTTTTTTGCATTTGCAAGCTTGAAATCATTGATATCAACAGCAATAATAGGGTTGGCTGATGCGAGTGATGCCATGAAAACAATGGCATTGCCCACTCCTCCTGTGCCAAATATTAGAATTGACTCTCCTGTCTTTAGCTTTGCATTGTTGTTTATCACACCAAAAGCAGTTGTGAGCGCACATCCATAGAGAGGAGCGATTTTCAAATCATAATCCTGAGGTATTGGCGTCAGCCTGTTCTCAGATATCACTGCGTACTCGCTGAAAGTCGTTACCCAGCCTGCATTCACTGTCTTGTCTCCCCATTTGTAAGTTGGTGTTCCTGCGTGTATGCCATTTCCTTTTCTCCAATGCATAACCACGTGGTCTCCTGGTTTGACAACAGTCACTCCAGCTCCCACTTCCTCAACCACTCCTCCTCCTTCATGGCCTAAGAGGTGTGGTAGGAACTTGTCAGGGCCTTTTACCCCGTCAATCTCATTTAGCTGTGAGCCGCATATGCCTGTGTAATGAATATTTACAAGCACTTGCCCGTATTCTAGCTTCTCAGGCAGGATTATGTCTGCAATCACAAGAGGCTTTTTTTGCTCTACAAGAATCGCTGCCTTAATCTTCTTTCCAAGCATGCTTTTCTTGTTAATTGAATCGTCCTTATCATCAACCTTAGATTTTTTAGTCATAATGAACACCTCATTCAAAATATATGAACTCATAATCGCAGTCGCAGCCAAACTCCTTGTAAATCCACACCCATGCTTCTGGCGTGAAGAATGACTCGCATGTCAATGCCCAGCATTGCAGGTTAAAGAGCTCTTGCTCATCCCTAAAGCTTTCCACCATGATGTACTTTTTCTTGCCTACACGCTCAATCTCTTTCAAGGCTCTTTTCAAGTCAAAAATCTGCAGGTTGTGGAGCGAGCCAATCGACATCACCAGGTCAAATTCCTTGTCCTTGAAAGGATAAGGGTCCTGGGCTTTGTGAATGAACAAGTCTTTTTTTATCTCTTCCTGAGCTCCAGCAAGCCCATGCTTAGAAATGTCAAAGCCAACAACCTTTGCCTTTGGCAAAAGCTTTTTTATCTCGAAAAGAAGAAATGCTTTTCCGCAGCCAACATCCAGAATCTTGGTCTTAGGGCTGTTAGTCAGGTTATATTTTTCTATTATCTGCTTTGCAACTGGCTCAAAGTAGCCAGACCTGTAAGTGTAGCCACCATAGCCATATCTCCTGTCACCATCCCAATAGTCAAATTCATACTGCTTAGCTATCTTCATGCACTTGACCTTGTCATCAGTCATCCTAGCAATATAATCCCTCTTGGTCCTCTTGTGCAGAGGAGTCACAAAGTTAACAAGCTCTCCCATAACAAATCCCCCTTAAATTCTTGATAATAAGGCAATAATAGTTTATTAATAAAGTTATTGGAAAAGGCTTCTACACTAGCATTGCGATGCTCTGTAGCAAAAACGAACAGAAAGTCCGAGGCGGGAATTCATATTCCCCTCATATTTTAAAACGTATATAGATAATTCTCAATCGATGTCTTTTGGGCATGAGATGTATGCAAAGGATTTCAGCAACCCACAGTGATAAAGGAAAAGAGACAAAGGAGATATTACCAGAGGAGACATCCACATTCTCATTATTGGCGGTCCTGGAAACGACAAGAATCTTAAAGACAACTACCAAAAAGGAATAGAACCATCATAATAAGTTTTATATAATTATTATACTTCATTTGCTTGTCATATGATTGAACTTAGCCCATTCTGAGAAAAATTTATAATCTTGGTTAAACAACTTATCTTTTAATGGTCAAATGCGCGAAGTGCGGAGAAAAAATAGGATTCTTTAAGAATAAATATGAATATAAAGATAACAATGACAATATAATTAGTTATTGCGAAGTATGTCACATCCAATTTTCTGAAAAGAAAGCAAAAAAAGAACGAGAAGAAATAAAAGATGAAGAGAATCTCGCTAAAAAATTAAAAAATGATATTGTAGAGAAACTAAAAAATGATATTATAATAAGGAAATTTTGTGAAAAACATTATCAATTTTCATTAACATTGAAAAAGATTGCAGATGCAATTGAGTACAGAAAAAATTCAGATGAAAAAACTAGAATCTTGGTATGTGTTATTGCTTATAGACATAAAATTAACCCGTGGGATGCTGTTAATGCACAAAAATATATAGATTTTCTAAATTGTTTGACATCAACAGATCTGCGTGAATTTATGAAAATTTGTGATTATGATACTAATTCTGTCAGTTGCTATATCAGCAGGATTTATTCGGAATTGATATCTAATCGAAGTTATGACGGAACTCTTCTCTCAGGTCATTTGCACCTAGATTTTTTGTATAAAGACTTCTTTACATTTTATAGATCTGGTGACATGATTGAACTTTCAAAATTAGTAAAAATACTGCTAGAAAGATATAGTACTCTAGAAACGGATTTGCTCTTTGATGTAATGTACACACATACAAAAGAACATTTAGATAAACATGTGAGTAATGTTTGTAGAGACTTACAGACAAAAGATATCATTTTTTCTCACATTATAGATACTCAACAACCTTTTCTTTTAGGAACCGAAATGTATTGGGTCAGAGAATATATCGACCTTTACATTAATTGTATGATAAAACTTAATTTAATTCTTGCTCACACATCATTGGCTGAATTTAGAGAAGAACTTAAGAAATATGAAGAATCGAACCGACTTAAACAATTTGAAAAAAAATTATTAGCTGAATCGGGCACTTTAAACATATCAATTCAAGACATAGATTCGATGAATGGTTTCGAATTTGAAAATGTTTTAGCTAAATTATTCACGAAAATGGGATATTCTGTCGAACAAACTAAACTTTCAGGTGACCAAGGGGCTGATTTAATAATCAAAAGAATTAATAAAAAAACCGTTGTTCAGGCAAAGCGTTACTCTGGAAATGTTAGCAACAAAGCAGTGCAAGAAATAGTAGCATCAATTAAACATTACAAAGCAGATGAGGGCATGGTCGTGACTAACTCTTTTTTCACAAAAAGTGCTATTAAACTCGCCGATACTAATGATGTCAGTTTAATCAATAGAAACAAACTTTCTGAGTTAATAGATAAATACTTAAATTAAGTTTATCTTTTTATCTACCAAGAACCGGCTTGGCTTCTTCAAAACAGGGTGTTCCTGTTAACAGTATCAAAAATGCTCTCGTCCGGGGGCGGGGATAATTTTCTATTTTATTGACGACAAAACGTGTTTTCATCATACTTAATCATATGCGGGACTCGAAATTCGTAAACCTCCTTCTAAAGCTTGCTATCAATATCCTTGAAGGCAAAACTCTCTGCTCTTTTCTTGACAATACTCTGCTTATTTGTATCTGCCAAACTAAATCGAAAGAAATCTCTTCGGAGCTCCAAGTTTAACAAGATTTATATTCCGTAATCGTATTATAAGGTTATCATGGATAGACTATGGTTGTCTAACACTGGTTTTAAGGGGTTCTTGAAGATCTCTTTTTTGAAGTCAATAGGATATTCAGATATTCCTAAACATAAAGGTGTTTATGTTATTGTCCGAGAATCAATTGATAAGCCTGTATTCTTGGACGTTAGTATCGGTGGGCATTTTAAGGGTAAAGATCCGACTGTGAGCATTTCTGAATTAGAGGATAATTGGGTTAATTCTTCTATTATCTACATCGGCAAGGCAGGCGGTTCTGGCTCAGGAGCAACACTACATTCCAGGTTAAGACAATACATTGAGTTCGGCAAAGGTAAAGACATAGGGCATTGGGGCGGCAAGTATATATGGCAATTAAAGGATAGCGATAATTTGCTTGTGGCCTGGAAGGTATTGAAAGAAGAGCCAGATGATGTCGAGACAAAGCTCATTGAACAATTTAGGAAAGAATACGGCAAAAGACCATTTGCTAATCTAACAAAATGAACCTGAAGGATTAATAAATAATATTATTTATCAATGTAATTAAAAAATGGCGCTAAGTGCGTTTCTTTCCTCAATTCCAGCAATCTTTCTTTATCTAGGCTTTTGCCACTCTTATCGGTTATCAACCCAAGCTTATCTGCTTCACTAATTTTTTCTAGCAAGAACTTTCTTTCTTCTAATAGGGAATCTATTTTATCAGAGAAGAAGTATTCCTTGAGATCTTCTTTTATCTTGCAGGTTTCCTGCTCCCCGATAATAATATCTTTGGCGATGTGCAGGAATCCTTTGATACATCTCCTGTAGTCATCCATATCGAGTGGCTCAAGGTCTATTCTTATAGTCTCTTTTTTTGCTTGTAATTTGAATTGAAGATGTTTAAATGTCTCGCCTTTTTTGTGATGGTGAATCGCGGATTCTTTCACCTCAGTCATGCCTTCCACAACAAATTTTACTGATTTCAGGTTAAGGAAATACTCATCTTCTGCCAATCTGTTGGTCTCTACAAGACTAATTAGGACTCCTTGTTTCTTTGAGTATTCTACCTTGTATTCGTCCTCCTTTGCCATGGCATTGTGTTCTATGTTCTGCTCGTTTGCATAGTCCTGTAATATATAGACGTAGTCTTTCATCTTAGTTTCTCTCTTATGTCTGAATGCAATGCATTTCGAACATCTGACCTTAACGAGTCTCTTGATAAATCATATTTGTTGTATGCTTCAGACCATTTTTCTTCATTCAGGAACTCGTCTTTGGTTACGAACTGATAAATTTGTATGTCAAAAGTTTCTTCCAGCACTTGTTTTAATGATATGAAGTACAATAGGCGAATTTCCTCAATATTCATTGTTGATGGTTTGATCCAACCATTCCCATAGTTGACATTAACAATGTGTAAATCCAATTCCCAATCCATTTCACGGCTAACATTAAGGTTATGGGGGTTATGCTGAATATAATTTCTCATTTGTTTGTTTCGAAATAGGTTGATAATGGAAAGATCGTTGAATGTGCAGACAACAAGATATTTTTTTTGGTCAATTTCTATATTAAAAGTTTTGCTCTTTTCCGAATATTTTGTCCCTACAACATTTCCCCCGTCTAAAATCTGAGTCCCCTTCTCAGTTGACATACTCTCAGCCATCTTTATGAGTCTTAGGAGAATTTCTTCATCTGTTTCTTTTCCCTTACCTAAAGCATTAAACCTTTGTTTGGTTGTTTCTCTAAGTCGGAGGGAGGTGATTTTATTCACAGTGCTTATTTTTATCGGGATCATGTAACATGCCTCTCAGTTAATATATATCATATATGTAGTATATTGTATATATTTATAAATCTTTCGAATTATTCATAACCTCAATATCGGTAATCTTTCACAATAAAACCAGCTTGTTTAAAGAGTTTTGATGCAAGGGTATGCAGACCTCCTCTAATAATGATAAAGCTATGATCTGGGTGTTCCTTATTTATCCTTAAAGCTTGTTCAACCAAAAATTTGTCCCTCAGATTATCAACCTCATGAGCGCCCTCATGTATTCTTAAAGCTTGCTCAACCAGGTCCATCTTACGATACTCCAAATCTTTCCTAATTATCTCGGGGTTATTGTCTTCAAATACTATAATGACTCCCTTTCTTTTAAGAAACAGGAGTAATGGACCTTTCCAGTCAGACAAACTAGTTTCCTCTTCAAAAGGCGTGGTGGAAACTACACCACGAAAAAGATTGAATTTTCTTATCAATTTTTTCTGCCATGGATCTTTCATTTTACGGATTGCTTCGAGTGCTTGATCTTCAATTTCAGTTTTTTCCTCAGCATATTTCTCAGGTGAATCTTCAGGTCTAGTTTTAAGGTAATCTAAATTGATAACACTATTCTCCACAATAGAGATAACTCTTTCGCATGATAACTTATTCTCTCTGATTATCGCATTAAATTGTTTAAAACAATTTCTAAGATTGGCAGCTCCATACATTTTTGTATCGTGAGCGCCATATAGCATGAATACTTGAGGATTCATAGGCAACAGGAATCATTCAGGGTATTTAAATGCTGCTGGCGATGTAAAATCGGAATATTTTTAATTTCGGAATGCCTTAAAACATGGTATTTCTGCCACCATAATGCCTTTTCTTGCAGGACTTGAGCCAAAAGCTCTAATTCGGGGGCGGCGATACCTTTTGGCGCGCCAACTTCACTTATAGAAACCCTTTATCTCTTTGATGACTAGGCTTATCTGCTCAGCTGTGAGCTCTGGATAGATTGGCAAGCTCAGTATTCTCTTTGCCTGCTTCTCTGTCATTGGGAAGTCACCTTCTTTGTAGCCTAAGCTTGCTGCTGATTTCTGCAAGTGGATTGGTATTGGGTAATGGATCTTGGTTCCAATGCCTTTTTTGAGCAGGTATTGCTGAAGCTCATCTCTTTTGTCGCACTGGATTATGAACGTATGGTAGACTGCTTTCTCATATGGCTTGTCAACAGGCACATAGCTTATGCCTTTTACTCCTTTGAGCTCTTTTGCATATGTCTTTGCAATCTTCCTTATCTTGCCTGTCCAGCTGTCAAGGTACTTGAGCTTTACTTCTGCGATGGCAGCGTGTATTGAGTCCAGTCTTGAGTTGAATCCCCAGCATTCGCACTCATCTCGGTTCTTCAAGCCATGATTGTGCAACAGTGTCAGCTTCTTGAACAACTCATCAGAATTAGTTGTTATTAGCCCGCCATCTCCTGCAATGTTAAGGTTCTTGAGCGGGTGAAGGCTAAAACCACAGGCATCACCGAATGAGCCTACTTTTTTTCCTTTGTACTCTGCTCCTACTGCCTGGGCTGCGTCTTCAATAACAAAGAGCTTGTGCTTTTTGGCAATCTCCATGATCTTGTCCATGTCAGCAGGTCTACCTGTCAAGTGAACAGGAAGGATTGCCTTAGTTTTCTTGGTTATGGCTTTTTCAATGAGTTCAGGGTCAATGTTGTAGTCTTCTCTTGCATCAGCAAACACAGGAGTTGCTCCTGTTGCTATTATTGCTGCTGCTGTTGCAAGGAATGAATTAGGAGGAGTTATGACTTCATCTCCATTTCCTATTCCTAGTGCTTTCATAGAAAGGAAAAGCGCATCAGTGCCATTTGCCACGCCTACAACATATTTGCATTGAGAGTAGCTAGCAAATTTCTCTTCAAATCTCTTAACAGCATCACCCATCACAAAGTCTCCATTGGCAAGTATCGGGGTTATTGCGCTTAGAATCTCTTTTCCAATTGATTCATACTGCTGCTTAAAGTTAGTATAAGGAACTTTCATCTCAGGCTTTGCTTCTTTCTTGCTTTCCTGCATCTTATCTTCTTTGCTCTTGCTCATTTGTAGAACTCCTTGATCATTTTCACAACAAACTCCCGCTGCTCTTTGGTTATGTATTGGTGCACTGGCAAGGATATTATCTTCTTTGCCTGGGCTTCTGCAACTGGGAAATCTCCGGCTTTGTGTCCTAGATATTTGCTTGCTTTCTGCAGGTGCAATGGAATCGGGTAATGGATTTTTGCAGACACACCATTTTTCTGCAAGTGAGCAATCAGTGCATCTCTTTTTTCTGCCATAACAACATAGTTGTGAAACACATATCTTGCACTCTTGTCCCTTGCCGGTACCTTTATCTGCTTTATCTTAGCTAATTCCTTGTCGTAAAACTTAGCATTTGCAATCTTGGCCTCAAGAACCTTGTCCAAATCAGGAATTAAGTGGTTGCCTACTACTGCTTGCAAAGTGTCCATCCTGCAATTATAAGCATATTCCTCGCATTCATCCCTGTTTTTCAAGCCGTTGTTCCTCAAAAGCAATATTCTCTCTTTGACAGTATCAGAATCAGTAACTACAACTCCTGCATCTCCCCAAACATTGAGAGGCTTGAGTGGGTGAAGGCTAAAGCATCCAGTCAAACCAAAGGTTCCTGCTTTTTTTCCTTCAATCGTAGCCCCTAGGCTTTGGCATGAATCCTCAATTATCACTAAGCCATGCTTTTTTGCAATGCTGCTAATATTTTTCATTTCAGAAAGCAAGCCGTGGAGATGCACAGGGATTATTGCCTTGGTCTTCTTGGTGATTGCTTTCTCAATCAAGTCAGGGTTCATGAGCAAGCTGTCATCAATATCCACAAAAACTGGCTTTGCGCCTACTGTGGCTATGGCTGCTGCTGTTGAATAGAATGTGTTGACTGCAGTTATGACCTCATCACCAGGCTTGATGCCTGCTGCCATGAGTGAAAACCTGAGCGCGTCAGTACCTGTGCCTACGCCAATAGCATATTTAGCTCCAAGATAGCTCGCAAACCTCTTTTCAAACTCCTCAAGAGCTTTTCCTATGGTGAAGTCACCACTCTGCACAAGCTTTTTCACATCTGCAAGTATAGCATCTGGACTCGCAAACTGCTCTTTTAAGTAAGAATATGGCACTTCCATATGCTAGAAGGACAGGTGGCTGGTTTTTATATTTTTCCAAATAACCCCTTGCCAAGCTCTCTCATAAAATCCACTACTTTTAAATACCCAAATTGAGTTGCTAGAGCATAACAGGTTGCTATATGGCAGGACACAAGAAGGGGGGTAAGAAGAGCAGTTCTCTTAAAAAACCAATGCCTGTCGTAGGCATAGACCTCGACAATACTATTGTCAGCTATGATGAAAGCATGCATGAGCTTGCCAAAGAGCTAGGGCTCATTGATGATAAGGCAGATGAAGTTGCAAAGGAAAAGACAGCTGTCAGGAACCATATAAGGGCAAAGCCCAATGGCGAGAATGAGTGGCAAAAGCTCCAAGCCTTGGTGTATGGCAAGGAGATTGACAAGGCAAAGCTGGTTGAAGGGGTTGCTGATTTCTTTCTTTTGTGCAAGAAGCACGATGTTCCTGTGTACATCATCAGCCACAAGACTGAATTTTCAAACTATAAGCCAGGCTCTAAGAAAGAGGAGAAGTTAATCGGCATCAAAGTCAACCTGCGAAAAGCAGCCCTGGATTGGCTTGAGCAAAAATGCTTTTTTGAAAGGTTTGGGATTTCTCCAGGCCAAGTCTTTTTCTGCTCATCAAGAGAAGAGAAGGCTGCAAGGATAAAAGAGCTTGTATGCACTCATTTTATCGACGATCTAGAAGAAGTATTTGATGATGCGAGCTTCCCAAAGGGCACAGTCAAGATGATGTTTGCTTCAGCCGCCTCATCAAGCAAAATAGCCAGTGATGTGATTAGCTTTAGCTCATGGAACAATATTGCTGATTATTTCTTTGGCAAGCAAAGGCTAATTGAAGCTTGCTCAAGCATGCTAGGGGAAAAAATTCTTAGCTTAGAGCAGATTGGTGGCGGGAGGAACAGCAGGGTGTTTAAAATAAGCACAAAAAAGAATGTGTTTTTAGCAAAGCAGTATTTCAAGCACCCTAAGGAACAAAGAAATAGATTAGAGGTTGAGTATTCAAGCTCAGAGTTCCTACACAAAAACAAAATCAGCTGCATACCTAAGCCTATTGTCAAGGACGAGAAAAGAAACATTGCAATCTATGAGTTTGTCGACGGAAATCCTGTTGCAGAAATCACATCAAGGGACATGGCTTGCGTGTTTGAGTTCATGACTAGCTTAAAAAAGCTTGCAGCCAAATCTCATGATCAAGGATTGCCATTGGCAGCTGATGCTTGCTTCTCATTCCAAGCAATTATTGATATAATTGAGCGAAGGTTAAGGAGGTTGGAAACTACTGCGATGAGCAACAGCTCTCCTATCTTCAAAGAGCTTCATGATTTCTTAGAATCGTCTTTCAAGCCAGCATATGCTAAATTACTTGGGTGGACAAAAAAAGAAGCTGCAAAATCAAAATTAGGATTCTCAGAGGAGATTAAGTCCGAGCTGCGCACTCTCAGCCCTTCTGACTTTGGCTTCCATAACTCAATAAGAAAGCCAGACGGAGAGCTAGTGTTTGTTGACCTAGAATACTTTGGCTACGATTCTCCTATGAAGCTGATATCTGATTTCCTGCTGCATGATGCAATGAAGCTCACAGAGAAGCAAAAAAAAGAATTCTATAGCAAGGTAATCGCGCTTTTCAAAGAAGACAAACACCTCAAAGACAGGGTGAGGATTGCTTATCCCTTGTTTGGCTTAGTATGGTGCCTCATCTTCCTTAATGAGTTCCTAAGCGTAGACTTGCAAAGAAGAGAGTTTGCCATGATAAATGAGAACAGGTTTGTTAATAAGAATATCATGGCTAATGAAAATGAATATAAACCCAAGCACAGTCTCCAATCTCAAGAAAGCATAGAGAGAACAAGAGCTGAAAAACAGGCATTGCAGCTGAAAAAATCCCAGGCAATGCTGAGAAAAATACTGAGTGAATACCAACATGGACCCTTTAGCAACTAGACTGGATAAGAAATCACTTGAGATTCGCAAAGTAATAGTCAATACTATGAAAAAAGCAGGCAAAGGACACCCTGCTTCTGCATTCTCAATCGTGGAAATCACCAGGGTATTATACGACGACATACTGAAATACGAGCCTAAAAACCCGAAATGGGCTTTGCGAGACAGGTTCATCCTGAGCAAAGGCCACGGCTGCCTTGCATTGTACGTGGTGCTGGCAGAAAAAGGATTCTTTCCAAAGCAAGAGCTTGACAGGTTCTGCGCGCTTGACGGACTGCTCGGGGGCCACCCAGAGACCAAGATTCCTGGAGTTGAAGTAGCCACTGGAAGCCTAGGCCATGGATTATCAGTTGGCATTGGAATGGCGCTCAATGCAAGATATGAGAAAGCCAAGCACAAGGTGTTTGTGCTCATTGGCGACGGAGAATCAGATGAAGGAGCAATATGGGAAGCAGCTCTTCTTGCAGGCAAGCACAAGCTTGACAACCTTGTAGTCATACAGGATTATAATAAATGCCAGTCTTACGGCCCAACTTGCGAAGTGCAGGACTTGGAGCCTTTAGCAGACAAGTGGAAAAGCTTTGGGTTTGCAGTCAGAGAAATAGATGGGCATGACATTAACCAAATAAAAAAAGCATTATCATCACTGCCTATTGAGAAAGGCAAGCCATCAATAATAATCTGCCATACTGTGAAAGGAAAAGGAGTGTCTTTCATGGAAAATGATACTCGTTGGCATCACCCAAAGCCCAGCGATGATGAGTACGAGCAGATGTACAAGGAAGTATGCTGGGAAAACCATCCTGCTTGCTTTAATGATTCGCTAAAAAAAACAGGTGTGAAGAAAAGAACATGAGAAAGACAGTGCTTAACGAAGTTTACAAGCTTGCAAAGCAAGATAAGAGAATATTCTTCATAGGCTCAGATGTAGGCGCAGGAACGCTTGATGAGTTCAAGAAAGAGATGCCTGAAAGGTTTTTCATGGAAGGTATCTATGAGCAAAACCTGATAGGAGTGGCAGCAGGCCTTGCACTTGAGGGAAAGATAGTCTATGTCAATACCATAGCTACTTTCATCACCAGGAGATGCTTTGAGCAGGTAGTGCTCGACCTAGGGCTTCATCATGCAAATGTAAGATTGATAGGCAATGGAGGCGGGCTTGTATATGCTCCGCTAGGCCCAACTCATGAAGCAACAGATGACATAGCTATCATGCGAGCAATACCTGGCATGACCATACTTTGCCCTGCTGATGCAGAAGAGATGAAAAGGCTTGTGCCAACCACAGTTGAGCATAAAGGTCCAATATACATCAGGCTTGGAAAAGGAGGAGACCCGATAGTCACCAAGAACGAGCCTTTTGTGATAGGCAAAGCTTATCCTATGAGGCAAGGAAATGATGCATTGATAATAACTACGGGCATATGCTTGAAGATGAGCTTAGAAGCATCTGATGAGCTAGCAAAAGAAGGGATTAAGGCAGCAGTTGTGCATGTGCCAACTGTCAAGCCGCTAGACGAGAAAACCCTACATGCTCTCATTGCCAAGGTGCCGGTGGTTGTGAGCGTGGAAGAGCACAACATCATAGGAGGGCTTGGAAGCGCAATCAGCGAGCTGCTCGCAGAGGCTAGTTTTAGCAATGCAAAAAAATTCAAGAGAATAGGAATAAAGGATGTTTTCCCTGAGAAATACGGCTCACAAGACAGCCTGATGAAATACCTAGGAATAAGTAATGAACACATTGTCAAAACCATTAAGGAGCTTGGAAAGGAAAATGGCAAAGCAAAAAAATAAAGCAGACAAGGCAAAGAAAGCAAAAAAAGAGACAATCAGGCAATCAGCAACTGAAATGAAAAAAGCAGTGGTCACAGGAGCAGCAGGCTTCATAGGGAGCCATGTTGTTGAGCTGCTTCTTGATAAGGGCTTCAAGGTAGTTGCTATTGATAGCATGGCTAATGGCCAGCTTGACAATGTCGAGCTTTTCAAGAACAATCCTGATTATGAGTTCCATACCATTGAGCTAGCAGGCCAGTTTAATGAAGGATTATTCAAGGACGCAACCTATGTTTTTCACCTAGCAGCACTAGCAGACATTGTGCCGTCGATTGAAGAGCCATTCAAATACCACCAGGCTAATGTGACTGCTACTGTGCGAGTGCTTGAGGCTTGCAGGAAATATTGCCCTAACCTAAAAAAGTTCGTCTATTCGGCCTCATCTTCATGCTATGGCATACCTGACAAATACCCGACCAATGAAGTGGCTGATGTAAGGCCTGAATATCCTTATGCCTTCACCAAGTACGTGGGCGAGGAATATGTGCTTTTCTGGGGAAAATTGTATGGCTTGCCTGTGATTTCCTTGCGCTTCTTCAATGTTTATGGCCCAAGAGCAAGATCCAACACCACTTATGGAGCAGTTTTCAAAGTTTTCCTATCACAAAAGCTGCATGGCAAGCCTCTCACTATTGTTGGTAATGGAAAGCAGACCAGAGACTTCACCTTTGTGACTGACATTGCAAAAGCAGTATTCAAGGCAGCAGAGTCAGATGTGAATGGTGAGATAATCAACATAGCAACTGGCAAGCCCCAGAGCATCAATTACTTGGCAGAGCTCATAGGGGGCAAAGGCTACCCGAAGGTGCACCTACCAAAAAGGCCTGGGGAGCCTGATTCAACTCACGGCGATATAGCCAAGGCAAAGAAGCTATTGCAATGGGAGCCTGAGGTTTCTTTTGAGAAAGGAGTCAAGATTATGCTCAAGAACATAGAGTACTGGAGAAGCGTCCCTGTCTGGGATAAAGAGTCAATTGAGAAGGCTACCAAGAGCTGGTTCAAGTACCTGGGAAAGGACAAGAAGAAATAGCCAAGCGAAACATTTCTACGCCACTTTATGTCTACTGCATAAAAGTAACATTTAAATATCGCCTCAGTTTACGCTATGGACTTAGCGTGGCAGATCGAAAGGTGATATTTGTGGATGTACAAGAGATGCTAAAGGATTACCAGCCAATAGACTATGATAGATGGGATGAATCTGGAAAAGGCTTGAATATTCTGCACCTTTTAAGCCCCTTGGAAAATGAGATATGGGCTGCTAGCCTACCATTCCAAGATAAAAGAGATGACCTTGGCCATGCAGAGAACGTAACATACTTTGCATTGAAACTATTGCATTATTTTCCAACCCCTAACAGGAACATAATAGTTCCAACAGCAATACTGCACGACACAGGATGGAGCCAGATGACAGATGTTGAACTAAAACTTTTCTATATCCCTAACTGGAAGGATTACGAGGCGCCCTTAAGGATGAACCACCAGAAAAAAGGAGTGGAAGTTGCAGACAAGATACTCACACAAATAGGTCACCCCCAAGAATTTCGCAAGCCAATACTGGACATAATATCAGAGCATGATAGCAGGGAAGGGTTCTTGTCAGTAGAAGATGGGATTGTGAGGGACGCAGATAAGCTATGGCGATACACTCTTCCGCACCTATACTTAACCATGGAAAAAAGAGAATCAAGCCCTGAAAAACTGCGAGAGAGATTATATGGCGACTACTTTTCAAAGCCAGGATTCTTTTACTCAGACATCTCGAAAGGAATAGGAAGAATAGAATTTGAGAATGCACTGGAATTCTATAAGAGAGGAGAATAGCAAAATAGCGCTGCAAGTTCTTCAGGATAATAAAGAAGGCCAAAAATGCAAACTTAAAATGAGTTTAGGCTTTGCTGTGCATTACCTGTCGCAAGACCTTCACATTTGATGGGAAAACAGGGAATCGTGTAAGTAACAAGTCAACACCTTCTATTGGCACGCAGTACAGGATGGGGTGCTCTTTTATTGCCTGCGAATTTCCGAAAATCCTTTCAGCCAAGTTCTCTGTTGTGTGAGGTGTCGGAATCTCCAAAGCTCCATATGGAGCCTGCTCTTTGTCATCAAAGAGATGAATCCCAGCTAGCTGAAATTCTGTCTGCTCCAAAGCATATTCATCCTTTAGCTCTGCTGCCATGTGCTCTTTGCAATACTGCTGGAAATTAAAGCCAGGGCCAAATTGAGGATTAGGTGTTGAGCCTGAAAGCGCAATGCAGTCAGGAGCTATTGCCATTCCTTTTGCCCTTTGCACTAAGCTTAATTTTTCTCCATTTTCAGTGAGCATGACATGTGCAAAGCCAAGATATCTTGCGCGCTCTTCCGGGTCAATTTCCCATTCCTGAAATAGGTCAGCTATGGTTTTTCCTGCCGGATACTTATCTGGCACAAGATTGTGTGGGATAGCCCCTAGCTTTGTTGCTACAAAATCATAAAATCCTCCTTGGAAGAGCTTAAGAGGAATGCCCACTAGGCCATCGACTATTGCAACAGGCCCATTATACCTCCCTTTGGCATCAGAGTCTTTTTGCACTGCATCCCGATATGCTTTCAGCTGTGCGGGCACAGTATAGGCCTTCTCTAAATCCAGTATTACTTCAAGGTCATCAAATTTCTTGACACTGCCAGCATACCGGGCAGCTTCAATTGAAGGTGAATCAAGCTTTGCTGTCCCATCCTTGGATAAGATCAGTTCAGCCAGGTCACTTTCTTTCAAATTAGGATCAACTGAAAAGGCTTCAAGGTAAACACCTCCGCCCAGATGATGCTGATAAGTTACTGGTTGATTTGCCACGTTCATATCCCTCCCATAAAACAATTCCCGAAAGGTCTAATGTTTCCACTAGAAAATGACATCAACTTAAAAATGTTCCGAAATAGGAAATGGTATACGGCAACAAGAAAAACTTTATATATAGCTTTTAATCTCTGAAAAATATGAAAAACAAGGCTGGGAAAAAAACCGATTCTAAAAAGACCAACAGCGTTCTTGTAACTGGTGGAGCAGGATATGTTGGCTCTGCGCTTGTGCCGCTTCTATTGGAGAAAGGCTACCAAGTCAATGTCCTGGACACATTCTGGTTCTGGGAATCAACAGAAGAGTTTGTCAAGGCAATAAATGCCCAGAAGGCTGAGAAGAATTCTGATCTAAAGATAATCAAGGGAGACCTAAGGAATATTGATGAAATAAAAAAAGCGCTCAAAGGTGCTGATAGTGTGGTTGACAGCGTCATCCACCTGGCTTGCGTATCAAATGACCCTAGCGCAGACCTTGACCCTAAATTCACCCACTCTGTCAACTACGATGGCTCACTCAACCTAATTGACCTTTCAAAAGAATTAGGAGTCAAGAGGTTCATCTATGCTTCCTCAAGCAGTGTGTACGGAGTGAGAAGCGAGCCTAATGTGACTGAGGAGCTTGAGCCAGAGCCAATAACCCAGTACTCCAAGCTCAAAGTAGAGATTGAGCATTACCTGCTCTACCGCCTAGAAGGAGATTTCAAAGGAGTGATTGTCAGGCCTTCAACAGTATGCGGATACTCGCCAAGGACCAGGCTTGACGTAGTTGTTAACATACTTACTAACTCAGCCATCAATAAGAAGAAAATCATTGTGATGGGAGGAGAGCAGTTACGCCCGCTCATTCACATCAAGGACATGGTAAGGCTTTATGAGCTTCTATTGCGAGTGCCTATTGACAAGATTAACAAGAAAACCTATAATGCTGGCTATGGCAACCTTAAAGTGTCTGAGATAGCCAACCTGGTCAAGGAAGTTGTTGGCGATGTTCCTGTTGAGATTCAGGAGACCAATGACCCTCGCTCATACCATGTTAATTCTGACAAGATAAAAAAAGAGCTGGGATTTGTGCCAGAGCACACAATAAAGGATTCAGTTGTCGAGCTAAAGAAAGCTTTTGCGAGTGGCAAGCTGCCTGACACTGACACCAAGGATGTCTATTACAATATTAAGAGAATGAAGAATATCCTTTCTACGAAAAAATACTGTAATACTAAAATTGTAAGAATAAATAAGCTGCAGGTGCATAATTGAATCCGGAGAAGATATATGCGATCATAAGGAAGAATAAGAAGGTACACGATTTTTCTTATAAGGTTTATGACTTCATCACTCCGATTTATATTTCTATATTCAAACATTTCGCACCCAAGTTTTCCCTGGAGAGGAATGTGAAAAGGATGGCTAAGTCAAGCCAAGACAAAAAACTTCCAGATATCAGTTTTATAAAAGGGGAGCCCTTAGTGATTTTTCGAGATTGCAAGTTCGTCTATACGCCAGAATCTGAGGGAGGTGGATGCATATCCGCTATCAGCTCGCCCGGAGAGGTATTCCTAAGCAAAGTTATGCTATCTATTTTGAAAAAAGACTCTGTGTTTCTTGATGTTGGGGCGAACATGGGCTACTTTAGCATCCTTTCAGCTTCTAAAATCACTCAAGGAAAAATATTTGCCTTTGAGCCAGTCCCTAAAACCTTGAGCTATTTGCGAAAGAACATAATACTCAACCAGCTTTCTGCCCGCATCTGGCAGTATGGAGCAGCAATCGGGGATAAGGATGGATTCGCGTTCATAACGACAAACATGTATGGAAGAAACCACATCACATCATTCAGGAAAAAGAACTGCGTGAAAGTTAGGACTCTTACCCTGGACACTTTTTCCAGGGAAATGAACCTTCAAGGGGTTGACCTGATAAAAGCTGATGTTGAGGGAGCTGAGCTAATGGTATTAAAAGGGAGTGAAAGGCTCATCTCGAGAGACAAGCCATTTCTGGTGCTTGAAGTCCAGGAAAACTGGATGAGACGATTTGGCAGCAACCCTCAGGAACTGTTCGAGTTTTTGCGCAAGCAAAGCTATTCTTACAAGCTGATACTGCAAGACAAGTTTGCAGAAGGAAGTAATTACAGGAACATACCTGCTGATTTGAAAAAAACTAATAACATTCTTTTCTTTCACAACAAAAAGAAAGTGTTTCTATAAGCCTCAAAAAGTATTAAAATCATATCCGCGAGTATTAAGAATATATTGAGCCGTATCAAAAATATAATAATCAATAAAAATATATTAATCTATCTTCTTGCTCATTGCGAGAGATTTATTCAAAGAATTGCTAGTCCCACTTCACTTTCCACACACTTATCCTTGTACCTGTCATATCTGTGGTCTCTGAAAATTTCTCAAAGTGGGTGGTATATCTGCCGTCAAGATAAAATAGCTTGGTGAAAAGTGACTGTGAAAGGCGAGAATCAGTAATCATGGTCCTGTTCTCTACCATGTCAATGAGCACATCGTATGGGAAAGTGGAGTTTTCCATATCTACCTTCTCAATGCCGCCTTCCTTGAACAGCACAAATGCAGAAGGAACAATCCTGCCTGAACCTAGCTTGTAGTTGGATGCGAGGTCATAAGAGCCTATTACTAGGCTGGCGTTCTTGTAGTCATTCAAGTCAAGCACCGCACCCTCAATGATGGTCCTTGCCTGGTTGTTTCGGTTAATCTCTGCGCCGATAGTGCACATCATCACACCCTTACTGTTCGCTTCATCAGCGGTTTCAGTGCCATTCACACTAGCGCCAGTGTTGTTGAGCTGCGGCTTTATTATCTTGCAGCTAGTCCATTGGCCTGTCAGGTAATTGGGCCATGGTGAGATCCAGTTGTTAATCTCGCTGTCTGATTGGAGTGCCTGCAGCTCATAGTAAAGCGTGGTTGCCTCGTTGTCAGAGTATTTGAATTTATCCTTTAGAATAGCAATGCCTTCATCAGGGCTTTTAGGCTTTACTTCCCTTATCATATAAGCCTTGTTGAAGTCCCATAGTCCAAAGTGAGCCCAAACCCCTGCCTTGCCGACCATGTCCTCTGATGTTATCAGGTAATTCTCAGGCGGATTGCAGAACACATGAGCAAGTATCTCATCTGCTGCCGCAGCTGGTATGCCTGCCTGCTGCAAGGTTATTTTGGCATCTGTTTCACTTTGCATAATGATTCTTTTTTCAATGGCTACTGACTTTAGAACATCATTCAATTGCGCGTACACTAGCTCATAAGACTCAAAGCTTCCGCAATCAAGCATTCTCAATGTATTGATTGCCTGGTCTTCGTTAGTTGTGACGAGCACAGTGCCCATCCAGTGCGCCAGCTGATAATGCTGTCCTGAACCGTCAACAGTCACACGCCTGTCAGCAGCATACTTGAACCAGTGGCCAAAGTCCCACCATGAGTTGATGATTGCATCAGGCTGGGATTCTGCCTTTATCTTGGTGAGCGTATCCCACCAGCCCAGAGTCATTGAAGGTGTGAATGAGTTTCCAGTAGCAATCCCTGCCCTTACTGGGGTTACCAAAAGGAAGCACAGCAGAATAAATATCGCTGGCTTGGTTATCTTCTCAGAAATCTTGAACTCTGACTTGAGCATGCCTGCTATGTATTGATGGAGGTAGCCCAGGGCCACGCCAATAGCCACAGCGAATGCTGGTATGACCATGAGTATGAACCTTACGCCCTTGGTGCTCGCCAGTATCATTCCGACAAACCATATAGTGAGAAGAATAGCTGGCTTGATATCTATATCTAAGCCTTTTTCTGAATGGCTCTTGTCAAACAGCAAGAATGCTATGATGATTATCATAGGCGCCATCAAGAACAGCAGGTAAAGGTAAGAGTTGAGGGCAAACGCTGATTTTGACACCAGGAAAAGGAAAATAATTGCTGAGCCTGCTATGAAAAGGTATTCCTTCCCTGTTGGCTTTTTTCTCACCATCGTGAACACTACCCCCAGGAGAGCGAGCGCAAAGAAAAGGTTTATGCCAAAAGCAGTCTGGCTTACAATTGAATCTATTCCAGCATCATTCATCTCTGCCACTGTTGTCAGGATGTTGGGCCAGTAGTTGGCCTTAGCAGCTTCCTGTGATATGGTAAGCCTGATTAAAGGCTCTGTGAATGCATTAGTGAATGAATTTGTCGATGAAGTCAGGGATACAAAGGCAAATGAGCTCAAGACCAAAACCCCGAGTATTATTACAGCGAAAACCACTTCCTGATTAAAGGATTTTTTAAAGTTCTTAGTGGCAATGAGGTTCCTGAGTATTGTGAATAAGATATATATCACCAGCGTGGCTAGCATGAAGTCAAATATGTACCACCATCCTCCCCAGGCAAAGTTGAATAAGGCAAAAACCATGCCTACGATTGCAGATAATATTATCTTGTTCCTGAGCAGCTTGGCCTCAAAGGCTTCTAGGAATATCCACAGGGCTATGAGCACGAACATGATGTTCCATATGTCTGTATCTGAACCAAGGGTCCTTGAGAGGAACATTGGGCTTAATGCCAGGAACATTGATGCGAAGAATCCTGCTGTGGCATTCATCATCTTTTTTCCAACAAAGAAAGCTGCTATGGCAGCGAACACTGCAAGGAAAGTCGGAAGGTAGAAAGCAGCTTGCATAGGATTGACCCTTGCATCCAGCATGTGAAGGAACTTGTAAAGATAATATATGCCATAAGGGTGCATGCTAGCGCCTATCTCAGTCCCTAAAGGTGCGTACATATGGTTGTCAAAGCATTTCCCTTCGCGTATCTCATCGCAATAAGAGCCTTTCTCAATAATGTTTCTGGTGTATCTTAAGAAGAAATATGAGTCAAGGTCTCCAAGGAAGGTGTAAGTGTAGTTATTCTCCTTGTATTGGAACCCTGTCTTGAAGTAATTGCTAGTGGCAGTTATCTGCTGGGCAATCATGTCTTTGTTGTTCTTCTGGAAATCCGCATACTGCTGGTTTATCAGCGTCTCCTTGTTCTGGGCTGGAAGATTAGGGTACTGGGAATTGACTGCATTGGCAATCTGGGTCCTGAAATAATTGTTGACTGAGTTCTCAGCCCAGGTGTCTGTCTGCGGCAGGTACTGCGGCTGGAGCCTTATATAGATGGTGAAAGCGATTGGTATTATTAGCAGCAGGATGGTCAAAAGGTAAGTGTTCCTTTTTAGGTTAGATGACGAGAAGAATCTCTTTATCTTAGAGAAATCCAAGCTTACCTCTTCCCGGCTTTCAGTGCTCTCATGATGCTCAGAATGCTTTGCCAAATAAAACCACCCCGTAAAAATCCAGTTTATAATCCAATTTATGAACTTAAAAGAGGTAAAATGGTTGCTTTAAATAGTTTATTGTTTATTGTTTGAAAAGCGAAACAACTTCAATAAGTTTTTTAAATAAGAACAGAGTCTTTTAAATGATTATAGGTTATGCAAAAAAACTGGAGGGGTTATGATGGAAGTGATACAAATAATAATAACGCTGTTTGGTCTTTTCGCCCTGAGCAGGGCAGTGCTGAGATTCAAGGACAACAAGCTGACCAGGAATGAGCTGCTGTTCTGGATGATGATATGGATAGCTGTGATAACCATACCCTTGATACCTAACTTGACAAGCCGAGTCTCTAACCTTTTTGGCATAGGAAGGGGTATGGACATGATAGTCTATATCAGCGTCGTAGCCCTATTCTACCTAATGTTCAGGCTTTATGTGAAGGTTGAGTCTGTGCAAAAAGAGATCACCTCTGTGGTCAGGAAGATTTCAATAGGAGATAATAAGGAATCTGACAAGAAGAAGAAATAGCATCAGATATCATCACAAAAAGCATTATCATTACTGATGTGAGAACAAAAAAATGAGCAGCCAAAACAAGCCGCGCATCTGCTATGTCAACCCTCCGCTGTTGCTAAAAAGACCTATTGCAGAGATAATAGGCAGGCTAAGCCAGGAAGGATATGACACAAGCCTTGTCATCCCAAAGAAGCTCTTCAGGAAAGTGGATTCCTCCCTTCACCATAGCAAGCTAGCAGAGAACAGCAGGATTTACACTTATTCCATAATCAATCCTCCTTTTATCAGCTCTGAGCAGCCAATACCAGTCACACCCATGTTTCTCATCAACGCCATAAAGGCCATGAAAAACAATGATATTGTTCACATGTGGGTGCCTTATTACCTGACCAGCCTCAAGATTATCTGGATGAAGAAAGTTTTCTTCCCTAAAAAAAAGCTCATCCTCACCATGGACACTGTGCCTGGCTATAGCTTTAGCATGAGCAAGTTCTGGGATAAGATGTTTAAGATGTATAACAAGATGTTTGGCAAGCTCTTGTTTGGCACGCCAGAGATAATCACTCTTTATGGAAAAAGTCTAATACCATACGCAGTCGAGGCAGGCATGCCGGAGAACAAAATCAAGGTTATATCCACAGGTATAAAGCCAAAAAACATTGACCTAAAAGAGAAGCAAAAAAGCCTGGCAGATGTGCGAAAAGAGTTAGGGCTGAAAAAAGATACAAAAATCGTGCTTTTCATCGGCCTGATAATCCCAAGAAAAGGGATTGACAAGATAATAAGGATGGCAGACAAGCTAAGAAAAGAAGATGTTGTCTTCATGCTTGCTGGCGATGGGCCAAAGAAAAAAGAATATGAAGAGCAGGTAAGCAAGCTCAAGCTAGAGAAAAAAGTCATCTTCCTTGGCTGGAGGACAGACACTCCAAGGCTTTACCAGGCAAGCGACATGCTAGTGCTTCCTGCAGAAGGCGAGGGCCTGCCAGGCGTTGTCATGGAAGCCATGAGTTTTGGAGTGCCTTGTGTTGCCAGCAACATCCCCTGCATACCTGACCTTATTGATGATGGCAAGAGCGGCTACCTATGCGACAAGGACAAGCCTGATGAATTCGCAGCAAGGATAAAAGAGCTCTTGAGAGATAGCAACAAAAAAAAGAGGATGGGGCAGGAAGCGCAAAAAAAGATAAAATCGTTTGACTGGGAAAAAGTGATTTTAAAATACAAGGGACTATATCATGATCAGGAAAATTAATGGCAAATCCATAGGGACTAGGAGCAAAGAGAGGAAGCATCTATTGTCAAAAACGCCAATAATTTTGCTCTGCTCGCTATATGGCAGGAGTGCGATGATCCAGTACGCATCCCAGCTCGCAAATGCTCTGGCTAAAAAAGCAAAGGTCTATATGCTCATACCAGACTATACAGATAAATTTTTTTTTGACAGCAAAGTCAACCTTATCAGGATTAAAGCTCCCCCAAGCGTGATAAAAACTGCTTTTCTTAGCACTAACCCCGGGCATTTCTCAGGAATAATCAAGAGAATAAAGCATATCAATCCTGATGTCGTTCATTTCCTTGACAACCACCCCTGGTATCTTTTTCTTTTGCCTCATATCAGCAACAAGACCATCTTTGTAACCCAGCATGACATTGCAGCCCATCCCGGAGAGAAGATTCGCGGCAAGATAGCAATCTTTGTAAACAGGGCTCTCAACAAAAAGGCAGGCAGGGTAATTGTGCACGGAGAAAAGCTTAAGAAAGAACTCGGCCTTATCATTCCCGAGAATAAGATTTTAGTATTCCCCTATGGAAGCATGGAATTTTTTCTCAGGTGGAAAGATGAAAGAATCAAAGAAGAACCTAACACAATCCTCTTCTTTGGAAGGATATTGCATTACAAGGGGCTTGACATCCTCCTAAAGGCGCTGAAAATTGTGAGCAAAAAAATGGATTACAAGCTCATAATTGCCGGAGAGGGAGACCTAAACCCTTACAGAGAACTACTCACAAAGGAAATTGCCAGTAACTCTGAAATCATAAACAAATACCTTCCAGAGAATGAAATCCCACAATACTTTCAAAGGGCATCTATTGTAGTCATGCCCTACAGGGAAGCATCACAATCAGGCATAGTCCCCATAATATATGCATTCAAGAAAGCATTGATCTCTAGTGATGTAGGAGCCTTGTCTGAAGCCATTGATAACAACAAGACAGGCATACTTATTGAGCCAGAGAACCCTGAGCTTCTTGCTGAAAAGATCATTTACCTTCTGAGAAATAAAGAAGAAAGAAAGAAACTTGGACGGGCAGGGTACATAAAGATGAAAAAAGAGCTAGGCTGGGATTCTATCGCTGCCAGGCTATTGAAAGAATATCAGAAAGCCTTGAATAAGAAGGCCGTGAAATGACAGGAAGTTAAGGGCCCGGCAGCTTTCCAAACTTCTTTTTCCAGCCCTGTTCATATATCTTGATAGATTCTTTTGCAGTCTTCTCCCAGGTGAAGTACTTGGCGCGAACATTACCTTTGGAAACTAGCTTTTGAGCAAGCGCCTTGTCTTTCAGTATCATTTCAACCTTGCATGCTACGTCCTTATAATTATCAGGGTCACATAGCAATGCAGCTCCCCCTGCGACTTCTGGCATGCAGGAAATATTTGATGTCACCACAGGCACTCCTGCGCGCATGGCCTCAATCACTGGAAGCCCGAAACCTTCCTCAAATGATGGCATGAGAAAAACAGTTGCCAAAGCGTAAAGGGCCTTTACATCATCCTCTGGTACATAGTTCAGGAATATTATCCTCTTGCTTACTGCTTCATCCATTTTTTGTATTTCTTGATGAACAAGCTTATGATACTCAGCAGCCTTGATAGTTGTATCTAAGCTTCCAGTAAATACCAGATGGATGTCTGGATTCTTTTTTGCAACCATATTGAATGCATTTACAATGCCTGTTATGTTCTTGGTCATCTTGATGCGCCCAACATTCAGGATGAAATTCTCAGGCAGATGAAGCTTTTTCTTGGTCTTGACAAGGGATTTGCTGTCAATCCTATTCCCGAATTCATCTGAAACCCCGTAGTAAGCCACCTGTATCTTTTCCCCGGGTATGCCCTTGACCTTAATTATCTGCTCCTTGGAATAGTGGCTAGATGTCATTACAATATCATTGAATCTTAGGTGCGGAGGCTGGAGAATCTTGGCCACAACAAAAAAGTCAGGGTGAGCTTTCCAGAAACGTTTGTCATCTGCCATCACATCAAACAAGGTGGTGACTTTGAGCTTGCCCTTGTAGAGGTCAAAAGGCAATAAGTTCATCATGCCATACCAAGATGACTCAATCACTTCAAAATCCTCTTTGTAGAGCTTGAAATACAGCGTGATAAGCCATAGGGCCCTTCCTATCAGGGGAATCTTGAACCTGAGCGGATTTATGACTTTCTGCTTGACTTTCAATCCAAGTATTGGCATTGGCGTTATGAGCGTGACATCATGGCCTAGCTTTTGGAGCTGCTCAGCAGTGTTGATGGTGTAGTAATAGGTGCCTGTATTGAACCCTGCCTCGCATATCATGCCTATCTTGAATTTTCTTGCCATGAAAAACCCCATGAAATAGATATTATTTATATGTTGTGATAGCAAATTCATTAAGTAGTACTAGTCAGTGTTATATAGCCCTTTGATATCATTAATTCTTAGCTTTAGCAAGTCCCTGAGCATTCTATACAAGTCCTTTATCGGGTGGACTGTGCTTCCTGCCTGGTCAATCCAAGTGACAGGAGCCTCTTTTATCCTGGCTCCCATCTTCTTTCCTATAAAAAGCAGCTCTACGTCAAAGGAGAACCTCTCAAAAGTCTGGAGCTTGACAATTTTTTTTGCAAGAGTTGTCTTGAAGAGCTTGAACCCGCACTGAGTGTCCTTGAACCCCTTGATAGCGACAAGGCTTACAAACAGTCGAAAGATTTTTCCTAGTAACTGCCTAAAAAAAGGCTGCTTCACAGGGATATTGGATTCTTTCATCTTGCGTGATGCAATAACGATGTCAAAGCCTTCCTGGACAAAGCCCAAAAACTTGCTCAGCTCCTCGATAGGCGTTGCGAGGTCGCTGTCAGAAAAAAGCACCAGAGGATATCTTGCATGGAGGATGCCGTTCTTCACAGAATAGCCCTTCCCTCGGTTGGTCTTGTTGCTGACCAGCTTGACTTTATCTTTTTTATGCCTAAGAGCAATGCTTGCAGTGCTGTCCTTTGAGCAGTCATTGACAACAATTATCTCATAGTTCTTGAATCTCTTCTTGCAGAAGCTGATTATCTTTACAAGGGTCTTCTCAAGCCTTTTTTCCTCATTATATGCGGGAATCACTATTGAGATGGATGAAGTGCTAATCATTGCCAAAAAGTACGATTTTTTGGTATATAAATTATTCGCTTAGAAAAGTGGGTGGATTTTAGCAGTTAAGCTTTGGCCCAAAAAAAAAAACGTAATATTTATAGGTTATGGTCTCTAATTCTAGGCCAAAGAAGTCTAATCATAAAGTTAATAAAGGTGCTTTAATAACCAGAAAGTTGAATTAAATGCTAAAGCGCTTAGAGAAATGAAAATAGCTCTTAACCAGCAGGAATACTATGATGAAGATTGAGACAGGGCATAAAAAGAAAAAAAATTGGGCTTACCCGATAATCCTTGTCATGTTTTCTACTTTTTTCGCTGCATTCGGCCAATATTTCATAAAAAAAGGCCTGAATCAAATCAGCATTTTTTCATTGGTGGCCTTGCTGGGAAACTTCAGCCTTATCTTTGGGTTTTTCCTGTATGGCATAGGCGCAATTTTGGTTGTGACCGCGCTTAGGAAAGGCAAGCTGTCTGTTCTCTATCCGTTGATATCCCTGGGGTTTATCTGGCTGGCCTTGCTAGCAGCCTTCTTTTTAGGGGAGATTTTGTCTCTGGCCAACTGGCTTGGAATAGCACTAATAATCTTGGGTATTGCCTTTGTAGGCATGGGAGGCCAAAATGGTTGAGTGGTATTTTGTCGCCATGATGGTTGTGGCCACCTGGGTTGGCGCTTATGGAGCGCTATACTTCAAGAAAGGGGCGCAGGAATTAAAAGGGAGCCTGATAAAAAAGCTAACCAACAGAAAAGTGTGGCTTGGATTGCTGCTCTATGGCATTGCATCAGCCATTTCCTTGATTCCGATGAAATTCTCAGATGCCCACATAATCTATCCTATGACCTCCATGAGTTATATCTGGGTCGCTATTCTTTCAAAGACGCAACTTAAAGAGGATTTGAACAAGTATAAGATAATGGGCATAATTATCATCATCCTGGGTATTTTTCTGCTTGCCAAATAAAAAAGAACTGCGGTCAAGCCAACTACGAGCACTAATTCCAGTTAATCCTGAAAAAAGCCTTTGACAACTCTTTGAGCTGCAGAGTGATTATTTTGAGCCGCAGCCCTTTGGCTTTGCCGTGTTTTCTTGAATAATGCTTTATCGGAACCTCTATAATCCTGAGTTTTTTCTGTGCTGCCTTTATCAGTATCTCTGCCTCAATAAAGGCTGTTCTTGACTGAGGCCTTACCTTCCCGAGAGCAGAAGCTCTATACACTTTGACAGAATCAACATCTTTTGCAGGAACGCCAAACCTCAAGCGCAGCACCAGGCTAAACAATCCAGAAGCCAGTTTACGGAACCTGCTATCTGCCCTATTCATCCTGCGGCCAACAACAATATCGTTATCAGCTATATAAGGCAAGAGAACTAGCAACTCTTTCATTTTCACTTGGTCATCTGCAGCATTTATAAAAATAAATTCTCCTTTAGCTTCCTTGTAGAGAGCATGCAAAGCAGCCCCCACACCCTGGTTTTCCTTAAATGAGATTGCGCGCACATGCCTGTTCCTTGAAGAAATTTTTTCCAATAGCTCTTTAGTTGAATCTGAGCTGCCGTCGTTCACCACTAAAACCTCGTATTTCGTAGTTATTTTTTTTAAAGCCAATAGGGCATCCCTTATGACTTTCTCGATGGTTTTCTCCTCATTATAAGCAGGTATCACTATGGATATGAAAGCATGAGAAAACTCACTAAGTCCACTTCTGGATTTGGCCATCTTGGATCCAGGTATGCCTAATCCTTTTATATATCTTATCATCATGTGTAGATGACACAATCACAAAATTTATAACCATTATTTGAAGCATATGGGAGTGATGAAGCTAAAGATAGACTTCAAAAGCCAGCTCATAAGGATAGGTGGAGAAGATAGAAATTATTTCCACTATTACTTTAACGACTATGCCCAGTTCATAGATCAATACTCCAGGATAATCTTCAAGCTCAGGAAACAATTCGCAATAGGGGATTTCAATTATGCTGACCTAATAGCTTACACTCTTTTCCCTGATGACCCTTATTTCCAGGAGGCTCCTGGCTTTGTCATAATCTTTAATTTCATTGATTTGCTTGACTCCCTGCCTCAAACAAAAGAATTGGAAGTGGAGATAGATGATTTTTCCCCAGGAGCATTTAGCAAGTGCTTAAAGCTAGTCTCTGCAAAGAAAGGCTGGAAAACCAATATCACCAAGGAATCCTATCCGAAGAACAAGCTGGGCTTTTTGTTCAAAAACTATTTCATTGTAAGGAATGCATTAAAGACTAGGCTGGTTATCAGGTATGCTGTTGGCAAGGCAAGAAAGCTCCTTGGAAAGCATAACCGCACAAAAGCAGATGTGCTCTGCCTCTCCAACATGATGTACACCAGAGGAGACAGTGCACAGAACCTTATCTTTGGCCAGCTAGTGAGCCAGCTAGAGCAGAGCAAAATCCCCAACAAGATAGTTGGCTATGATGCCATAGACAAAATGGTCAGCATGAGCCTTTTCAAGAGGCTGCTCTCAACAAGGGACTCATATATTGGCGATTATTATTCATTAAAGCATTTTGCTGATTGCGCAAGGGAATATAAGCTGCTTAAGCAACGCTTTGAGCAACTGAAGGACAAGCAAGAGTTCAAAGACATATTTGCTTACAGAGGGTATAATTTCTATGAAATCATAAAGCCCAGGCTGGAATTGTTGTTCAACTCACTCAGCTACATTGCCTGTGACAACAGGATCATAACCAAATCAATAATCAAGGCAGAGAGCTTTAAGGTACTCTGTGTGGAACATGAGGAGAACACCTATGCCAAGGGTTTCATGCTGAACCTGAGGAAAAGCAAGGAAGCCAAAGTCGTGGCATTGTCCCACGAGATCATCTCAGATGAGACCATCCACCTCCATTTTAAGAACAAGGAAGTGCTGAGCAGGGATTCTTTACTCTGGAGGCCTTTGCCTGACAAGAAGCTTGTCTGGGGTGAGTACGCAAAAGAAAAGCTGATTGAGAAATGCAATTACCCGGAGAGCATAATAGAAGTCACTGGCTACCCGAAGTTTGACTCCATCTTCAAGACAGCATATGACAAAAAAGCCATCCTTGAGAAAATAGGGCTTGAGGAAAAGCGCAAAAAAATATTTTTGGCAGAGCAGAGCAATATTGATGTTGTCATACCTAAATTCTACCTTGAAGTTGCCTACAAAAACCCTCAGATTGACTTCATTTTCAAGCCTCACCCTTCTGAAAACATGACTGATGTGTATAAGAAGTTCGCAAAAAAGCCAAGCAATCTCACTATCCTTGACAAAGGTTTCAATATGTATGACCTCCTGCACGTCTCAGATTATTTGGTGGTAAGGGCAACAACAGCAGGATTTGAGGCAATGCTCATGGGAAAGATAGTTTTTGTCTTTAATCCAAGAAAGGAGCATCTGACGGGGCTCCCTTATGCCCAAAGCGGGGCGGCCATAGAAATATCATCTTCTGAGGAGTTGGCTGAAGAGCTAAGGAAGCTGCAAGACCCAGCGTATAGAACGGGGCTGCTCAAGAAGGCAAGGCTTTTTGCAGGAAAAGTCCATTACAAGAACGATGGAAGAGCTTCAGAGCGAGTGGCTAATGAGATTAAGAAACTGATATATAATCGGCTTCATAGGAAAGGCATTGCGTTTTTCAGCAAAAAAATTGCCTGAAAACGTAGCCCAATCGATTAAAATATAAATCAATGCAAATCTACTTAAAAACAAGGGGGTTAATTAACTGTTTTTAGGATATTCCAAGGAGGTTGACATCATGATATGCGCCGGCATTATAGGCTTGGGCTACTGGGGCCCTAATCTTCTGAGAGCGTTTAGCGAGAGCAAGGATTGCAAGGTCAAGTATGCCTGCGACCTTCTTGATAATAACATCGCAAAATTGAGGAATAAATATCACTCAGTAACATTCACTAAAAATTATACTGATCTGCTCAAGGATAAAGAAGTGGATATCATCTGCATAGCCACACCACCAGAAACACATTTCAAAATCGCTTACCAGGCAATCGAGGCGGGCAAACATGTCCTTATAGAGAAGCCCATGACCACAAGATCTGAAGACGCGCAGAAGCTTATAGCACTGGCAGCGAAGAAAAAAAAGTTAATCTTCGTGGATCATACTTTCTGTTTCAGCCCTCCAGTCATAAAGATAAAGGAGCTGCTTGGCATAAAAGAGATTGGCGAGCCGCTGTATTTTGATTCTGAGAGGATAAATTTAGGCCTCATACAGGAAAAAGTCAATGTGGTATGGGACTTGGCAGTGCATGATTTCTCCATACTCACGTTCCTATTCCCAGAGCTGAAACCGACAGAGGTGATTGCTATAGGGTCAAAGCATGTGCAGAAAAAGAACGAGGAGATGGCTCACATAATGATAAAATTCAACACGCCTTTTGTAGGTCACATCCATGTCAGCTGGCTCTCGCCTGTGAAGATGCGCCAGACCATTATCGGCGGGAACAGGAAGATGATAATGTACGATGACACATCTGTATTCGAGAAGATCAAGATTTACGAGAAGGGGGTTGATGTGAATTTCAGCGAGGAAACTTCATTCAAGCCCATTTACAGGAGCGGGGACATAATCATACCTAAGCTGACTGATGATGAGCCTTTGGCCAATGAGGTTAAACACATAGTGAGCTGCATTGAGAAAAAAGAAAAGCCAAGGGTGGATGGCTTAGCAGGGCTTGCAGTCGTCAAGCTGCTAGAAGCCTGCGATGAAAGCATGAAGAACAACCGAGGGGTGAAGCTGTGAAGAGGGGCAAAGATAGCAGAATAAATCGCCAACCCAAAGAAAAAGTGATACTCATTGAAGGGGCTGGGACTGCCACAGCCATATCTGTACTGAAGGGAATCAGCAAGGACCCCAGGCACCACTGCAGGACTGTGGTAGTTGACATTGAGGAATTCGTGGCAGGAAGATACCTGGCAGACAAATTTTATAAGACGCCCGCTTCAAAATCCGATGAGTACATAGATTTCATGGTAGACCTCTGCAAGAAGGAAGGCGTGAGCATCTATTTACCGATAATAGATTACGGGTTTGAGAAGCTTTCCGAAAGCAAGAAAAGGTTTGCCCAAGCAGGCGTGTATATCATGATTGCTGAGCCAGAATCCATCAAGATATGCGCTGACAAGCTTCTCACATATGAGTTTTTCAAGAAAAATAATATCCCGACCCCAGAGACTTTTGCAGTGGGCGACAAAAGCCAAGCCCGGCTAGATCAAGGTTTCCTAATAAAGCCAAGGAAAGGCGGCCGCGCTTCGCTTGAGGTTTACAAGATCAAGGATAAGGACGATCTTGAGCGCCATCTTAAAGAGAGCACCAACTACATAATCCAAAAAGTGATTGATGGCACTGAGTTCACATCAGACTGCCTTAGCAGCCTTGATGGCAAAATTTTCATAGAGGCTGTTGTCAGGGAGAGGATTGAGACCAAGGGCGGCCTCTCGACCAAGGCCAAGGTTTTTGACAATGATACATCCAATAAGATAAAAATTCATCTTAAGAGGATAGCCATCCTTCTTGGGCTGCCAGGAGTATACAATATACAGGGTTTTATATCCAACAAAGGAGATATATTCTTCACTGAGATAAACCCGCGCTTCGCAGGGACGCATGCTTTCACGATTGAAGCTGGCTTGAACTCCATAAAGCACCTACTCGACATGCTTGACGGAAAGAACTCCGAGGGCATCAGGAAGAGCATAAAGATTAATCATAAGGTAAAGATGGTCAGGTACTGGAGTGAGATATTCGTAGATGGGGACGAGGTGTGGTCGTGGGGGAAATTATTAAAAAGCTCCAAGAAAAGGTAAAAGGTAAGAAAATAATCATCTGGGATTTTGATGGCACTATTGCAGATTTAGGTGTTGACTGGGAGGCGATGCGGGCTGAGCTGGTTAGTAATATAAGCCCGGGAAAATCAGGGCTAAGAATAAACGAGCTAGTGTCAGAATACATTCAACAGGGCAAAAAAAGCCTTGCGTTTAGCATCATAAAAAAATACGAATCTGCTGCAAAAGCTAGCATCAACCCTGAAGTGAAAGAATTTATTTTGAAAAACAAGGATAAATTTAAGATGGCGGTTTTTAGCGATAACCTTAGAGAAACTATTGAGCAGGGACTCTCTTCAGAAAAGATGACGCCTGCCATAAACATCCTGGTCTCCAAGGAAGACGTGGCTGAGTTCAAGCCCTCAATCGATGGCCTGATACAAATAAGCGCCTATTTCAAGGAAAGAAATAAAAAGGCTTACCTGTTCATCGGTGACAGGGATAGTGATGGGGAGTGCGCTTCGGCCTTTGGCATCGATTTTTTTAAGATAGACAAAAAGGTGAACTGATCATGAAACAAAAAAACATCTTTATAACCGGAGGTGCTGGTTTTATTGGTAGCGCAATTGCAAAAAAACTTTTGGAGAAAGGCCACAAAATAACGATTTATGATAATTTTTCATCTGGCGCTGAAAAAAATATTGAAGAGATAATCTCAAGGGTCCGGATTATAAAAGGGGATATCCAAGACTATGACCATCTGAAAAAAAGCATGCTGCATCATGACATGGTCATACACCAAGCAGCCCAACTGGAAATAACCAAAGCCATTAATAACCCTGAGGAGGATGTCAAAGTAAATATCATGGGCAGCTTGAATATTCTCAAGAGCATGAAAGAAAATGGCATTCGAAAGCTCATAATCGCCAGCTCAGCCTGCGTTTACGGGAATGTGGAAAAATACCCTGCAAAAGAAGCTGATGTTACCCACCCCAATTGGGAATATGGAGTGAGCAAGCTCGCAGTAGAAAGATATTGTGATATCTATGCAGATTATGAAGGCTTTGACATTGCCAGCCTGCGTTACTCTATTGTCTATGGCAAAAATGAGTGGTACGGCAGGGTCCTGACCATACTCATAAAAAGAGCCATTGAGAACAACGACCTTGTTATTTTCGGAAAAGGAGATGGCCGAAGGGACCTCATCAACGTTGAGGATGTGGCTGAATTTAATGCCCTTTTGGCAGATAAGGAATGGCGAGGGCACGAAATCTTCAATGTCAGCTCTGGAAAAGCAGTTTCAATAAATGAGCTGGGAAAAATAGTTAAGGATATACACTATTCTGAGGCAGGCAAAAAGATAAAAGTACTGCACGAAGATTTGGAAGAAGGGAAGTTTTCACATAAAGTCAAAGGAAGGATGCGATTGCCTAGAGAATTAAAGATAATGCACCTAGATAATTCCAAAGCAAAGAGGTTTGTGCCCTGGAAGCCCACAATCAAGCTAAAAGAAGGAATAAAACAGGAATACCATTGGCTAAAAAGGAACCCTGAACGATGGACAAACATGTCCTATTGAAAGAAAATGAACAAATTAGACAAAATAGCCGGCATGTATAAAGTAGAGAATGAGTTCGACATAGTGCTTATGAAGCATAATTTTGAAATTGCCAGGAAATATTTCAAAGGGCGGGATTTCCTAGAGCTAGGGTGCGCCACTGGAGAATCAACCATTAAGCTAATCCCGTTTGCGCGAACAGTGGATGTGGTGGAGGGGTCTTTTAATAACATAAGCATAGCCAAGAAGAAGATTAGGAAAGTGGGATTAAGCAAAAACAAACAGGTAATATTCTATCACTCAGATTGGCTGAAGTTCAATTACGGCAGGAACAGATACTCTGACGTCATATGGTTCCGCGGATTAGAGCATATAAAAGAGCCAGACCTGCTGCTAAAGAAAATTGTCCAAAGCCTTAAACCAAATGGAAGGCTACACATCGTGACACAAAATGCATTCTCACTCCATCGCAAGATAGGCACTGCCATGGGATTGCTAAAAGAACCGCATCAATTAAACGAGAGAGACCATAAGGTAGGCCATTTCAAAGTATATGACCTTAATCAAATAAAGCATTTGATAAAGAAGAGCCGATTCAAACTGATATCATGGCATGGCATAATGCTTAAGCCCCTGCCGAATAAAGATATGCTTAAGATATACCAAGAAAACCCAAAATTTGTGCAGGGACTTTATGAAGTGGGAAAGGAACTCCCATCTCTCTGCGCCGAACTATATGTATGCGCAACCCTCGCTAAGGATTAGATGACCAAGATAAAAAAAATAAAAAGAGAAAAACCAACATGGAATCAGACCAGAATACCATAAAATTTCTTGACCTAAAAGCGCAATACCCTCTTGTTAAAGAGGAAATTCTCTCCAGATTCAATAGCATCATTGATAATTCTGCATTCGTCTGCGGCAAGCAGGTGAAGGAATTCGAGGATACCTTTGCATCCTACATCGGCGTAAAGCATTGCATCGCTGTGAACAACGGCACCAGCGCCCTCATTCTTACCTTGATGGCAAATGGGATAGGGCATGGCGATGAGGTAATCCTGCCTGTGAACACATTCATAGCCACTGCTGAAGCGGTTTCGTTTGTTGGTGCCACGCCAATATTTGTTGATATACAAGAAAGAACGCAGCTTATCGATTCTTATAAGATTGAGGAAAAAATAAGCAAAAAAACAAAAGCCATCCTGCCGGTCCACCTGTACGGCCAATGCGCAGACATGGACAATATCAATAAGATTGCTAAAAAGCATAACCTTTTGGTCATCGAGGACGCCTGTCAAGCTCACGGCTCGCTTTACAAGGGAAGAAAGGCGGGCTCTCTTGAGATATGCGCTGCGTTCAGCTTTTACCCTGGGAAGAATCTTGGTGCTTGGGGAGAAGGAGGCGCAGTCACCACCAACGATGATATAATTGCAGACAGGATACGACTTATCCGAGACCATGGCTCAAAAAAGAAATACTATCATGAAATCATAGGAGGTAATTTTAGGATTGATGAATTCCAGGGTGCAGTGCTTGCCACCAAACTTAAGCATCTTGAAAGCTGGAATGAAAAAAGGAGGGCTAATGCGGAAACCTATTTTAAGGCGTTTAAGGCACTCAAAATCAAGGGGATAATTCTACCATATATAGAGAAGCATAATGTATCCAATTGGCATCTGTTTGTAATCCGCGCAAAAGGCAGGGACCTATTGATAGAGCATCTGGGAAAGCATAATATCCAAACCGGAATACATTATCCGTTCCCTCTGCACCTTACAGAAGCGTATAAAGGGCTCGGATACTCTGAAGGGGACTTTCCAGTAGCTGAGAGAGCGCAAAAAGAAATCATCAGCCTGCCAATGTATGCTGAGCTTTCAGAAAAAGATATAAAAAAAATCATTACTGAAATAAAAGAATACTACAAATGATGAATGACGACACTTGCGCATCATTCCTAGCGGCTGTCTTTTTCTCTTCCAAAATAATTTTGCTGCAAATCAACAAGAAAATCTAAAGAACCTGGATTTCTTACTACCCTCTTCAAAATTGCCAAAGAGAAAGGCACCTTCTTAGTGCTATTGAACTCTTCAAGGAACTTTAATTGGAATGCCTTCACTTCTTTAGGGGAGAGAAAGCCTGTGTGGATGACTGCCTCATGGCAATTAAAAACATCCAAAGAATCATCTTTAAGCAGGCCTTTTTCCAAGCAATAATCAAAAAATTCTGTTCCAGGAAAGGGAGTTGCAATAAATACATTGATTACATCCAGTGGAAGGCTCAAGGCGAACTCTTTTGTCTTCTCAAGGCTCTCCTTATTCTCTCCTGGCATGCCGATGACAAACAATCCCAGGGTAAATATGCCCAGTTCGCGGCACCAGCTCACTACTTGCCTGACTTTTTTTAAGGATATGTTCTTTCTCATGATGCCAAGAATTCTCTCATCCCCTGACTCTATTGCAAGGCAGGTCGAGTAACAACCCGCTTGTTTCATCTTAGCAAGGCCTTCATAAGTCAATGAACTGATGTTAATCCCATTAGGAGTGTTCCAATAAATGTTCAATTTGCGCCTTATAATCTCGTCGCATAGCTCAATTATGAACTTGTTGTCCATGGTTAGATTATCATCGTCAAAAGAAAAGAAAGCCGCACCGTATCTATCTTTGATCAGCTCCAGCTCATCCACAACCTTCTTGGCTGATCGTTTCCTATAATTTCGTCCCATCACAGTATGCATGCTGCAAAACAAGCATTTGAAAGGGCAACCTCTGGTGGCGATTATTGAATTTCTATTGAAACTGACATACCTCTCGTAAGGAAGCTTATCCCTTGCCGGCAAAGGAATATCATCCAGGTCCTTAACAAAATCAATATCCTTGTTGATGTGCAGCACGCCATCGCTCTTATATCCAAAGCCGCTTATATCTGCTAATTTCACCTTGCCGCCATCAAGGTAGCTCAAGAATTTTTCAAAAGTGCGCTCTGCTTCGCCTATTGCGATGAAATCAACATTTTCATCGCGCAAGACACTTTCAGGAGAATTCGTAGGATGTATCCCACCGATGATGATATAAGCCTCTGGGAATTCCTTTTTTATCCTAGAGATTAGCCTTGAGACAATAGGCCATCGAGAGGTAAACGAGCAGCTTACGCCGATTAGCTTTGGCTTAAATTGCTTTATGCGCTCTAAAACAGCCTCATCAGGCAACCCGTACTCATTAAAATGATTATTGAAAGGGCGGCAAGTCTCAATCCCCTCAATAAGGGAATCCAATATCACCACGTCTTGTTTTTTATCTGATGCTATGGCTGCAAGGTATCCCAAGCCAAGAGGGAATGAAGCCTCCTTTAAAGCAAAATCCTTGTTCACTAGCATGTTCGGGTTTATAAGCATTATTTTCATCAGCTAAGTCTCCAAAATAAACTGAAAACGCTAGTCAGCCTATTTTTAAATCATAAGATTAATTACTTTTCATCTGTAAAGCATAATTAACCTAACCTAAGAGAAGTAAGACGTATTTTATAAATCTTTTTAACTATTAAAAATATGCTGCTGAAGAGCTAAATAAGCTCCAAGGTCCTCCCTTTAGCATTCATAGAAAAATACATAAATAGGCCTGGATTACTCGCCTGAATGATTATATTATCATTAAGCGGGCTGCTCAGCCTGCTAGTGTTTGGATATGGAGCCTGCTTGCTGTTCATAAAGCAAAGCGACTTTTATGAAAGGATAATTTTCTCAGCAGCCTTTGGCACAGGCACAGCTGGGCTTCTGATTTTCTTGCTTAACGGAGCTTTAGGCTTGCCTATCAACTTCGCATCAAGCCTGTTGCTATGCCTCTTTTTGCTCGTAATAGGCTCATTGCTGGTTTTCTATAACAGAAAAAATATTGAGTGGCCAGGAAAGATAAGGAAAAACGAACTTCTTAAAAAAAATCTGGTGCTAAAAATAATTTTAGCCATCATGATAATTCTCATATTGTATAAATCACTATTCTTTCCAATTGTCAACGGCGATGCTATTGGCTTCCAGGCGCCGCTTGTCAAGGACATATACAATGAGCAGGGGCTTCCGCTCGATGTAGGTCCTAACACTGTTGAATCCACAAGAGCTTACCCCTTATTTTTCCATTTGATAGCTGCCTGGCTCATTAACCTCAACCAGGGATTCAATGATATCTTCATCAGGATGCTTCCACCATTGTTCTCTCTGCTCAGCCTGCTTGTGACTTACCTGTTGGCAAAGAAGTTTGTTTTCCAAAAGGCTCGTCCTGCCTTGCTCTCAGCATTCCTTGTGATGAGCCTGCCTATGTTTGTGAATTTCTCTGTCTATGCCAACCAAGAGACCATGTTTACCTTCTTTTCATTATCAGGAGTTTATTTCATCATGAAGTATTTGCAGGAAAAGAACACAAAAGATAAAAAAGATATGTTGTTTGGGTTCATGTTCCTTGCATTCTCCATCCATACCAAGCAATTGGGCCTTTTCTATTCGTTAAGCGTTTTTGTAGCCCTGGTTTTCATATTATTTGGCAAGGAGTTATTGCAATCAATCAAGAGCAAGCATTTCATTAAAGGCCTGAAACATATCATAAACAGCAGGGAATTCAAGGCATTGTGCCTAAGCGTCTTGCTATTCCTAGTAATCATCGCGCCATACTTCATCAGGAACATGGTTGAGTTCAATGACCCGCTCTACCCGTTCTTATCAGCATCCTCGCTCCATCTTAATGGAAAGAACTTTGTGCCTTTCATTTACCAGCATATCACTGAGGCTTACGCCAAGGTAACGCTTTTCCACTCGCCAGCCTACACATTGTTTGGGATTGTGAATTATGTAAGGGAAAAAGCCTATTGCATGTCAGTTTTCCTTGCAGTCCTGGTGCTAGTCGCATTATTTCGTTTCAAGAAGCTTAAGCAGGAGCAGAGATATCTTTTGTACTTCATGATAATATTTACGGCATACTATGCCTATTCATTCCTGCTAAAATACAGGTACTATATGGCGGCAGTGCCTTTAGTTTGCATTGTTGCTGCTGGAGAGCTCGATAGGCTTATTGGCAAAGGCGCAGGCAAGAAGACCAGAATAATATTGTGGATATCATTGATATCCCTGGCAATTGCATTGGCTGCTTACTTTGCTGTGCTTGCAAAAAAAGAATTTGTTGTGGGCTTATTAGGAGCGAGTGGGCCGCTAGCCGAGCATTTCCTTGCTATGCCAGACCTGGTTGTGATAATGAATCTTATAGTTCCGATGATTGCGCTTCTCTTATTTCTCTTATGCGATAATGGAAAGGCATGGAAAATATGCGTAGCCATGATAATGATAGTGCTCTCAATACCTTCGCTTTACAGCCTTGCCTTCATACAGTACGGAATCACAAGTGATACGTTTGTTGAGGGGTTTGGGTGGATACGCCAGGACAAGGACTTGGGGTTGTTCCAAAGAGAAGTTCTAAAGCCACTTCCAGACAAGGAAGCTGTGCTTAAGCTTAACCTCGGCGAATACTATGATGTCATCCAATTCATCAACAAGCTCCCAAAAGACAGCGCCATATTAAGCACAGAGAACGGGGGCTCATATTATATTGACAAGCCAATGATTATTATAGACTCCTATAAGATGGCAAGCACATATAGTGTAGGGACTAATGCATGGATAAGCATGGCTGGTGCCCTGGAAGCGCTAAAGAACAACAGCATAACCCACGTCTTGTATAAGAATCCTGGCTGGGACGAGTCGGTGTTTGGCTACGGAGACTTGATAAGCAAGTCTGTAGTGGTGCAGAACCTCCACAATAACACGTTCTTTAAGCCGGTATTCAAGAATAAGCAGTACACTATATATGAAGTCGTATATTCTAGATAGAACTCAAGGAAAGAACCTAACAGAAAACAATTTCAATTATTTCTTGTATTGCAAGAGCAAGTCGCAGATTTCCCTGACTGCTCCTTCCCCGCCTTTCTTCTTGGTGACATAGTCGGCGACTTTTATTAGCTCTGGCCTTGCATCAGCCACAGCAACCCCTATTCCCACAATTTTTACGCATTCAATATCATTAACATCATTGCCTATAAAGCAGACTTGGTCCATCATGTAGCTCTTTTCTTTCACCAATTTTTTCAGGAGCTCAACCTTGGTGTCAATGCCATTGTAGCATTCAATCTTGAGCTTGTTGCACCTTGCTACAACAACAGGGTTCCTTTCCTTTGAGATGACCATGACCTCAATGCCTTGCTTTTTTGCCATCTCGACTCCCAATCCATCTCCTCTATGGCAGACCACAGATTCCTTGCCATCCTGGTCTACAACAACCTTGTCGTTGGTCATTACACCGTCAAAGTCGCACACTAGCAATTTTATCTTGGAAAAATCAACTTTCTTATTGTCCTTCATCTCAATTCACCTTTTAATTTTTTTAGCTAAGATAATCCCCTATCATCTTCATATCGCATTTCTCAACGCACTTGAGGCCTGGTGTGCAGTTGAAGTGGTCAAGCCTGAACTGCTTGTATTTTTCCCCGTTCCAGATGTCATACAGGCTTTCTTTTGTGGCATCTCCAAGGATTATCTCGTTGTTGAAGTCTTCCATGCACATAGCAGCCTCGCCATTTGACTTAATGGTCATGGACATCCAGGGGTGCTTGCAGAATTCAGACCAGTGCACAGAATTAGTTCCGTGGTAGTCCTTCCTGTACCATTGCTGGTCTTCGCTCTTTATGTAGATGTAAACATCCTTGCCCTTGAATGCCTCCTTTAGCTGGCGGTATTCTTCCTTTTGGTTAGGCTGGTTTAAGTCAAGCATGGTGATGATGATGGTTGTCTTGTAATCATGCTGCTTTTTTAGCTCTAATAGCTTGAGTATCTTCTTGTAGCTCTCTGTGAAGTTCGAGGCAGTTCCTCTTATCTCCTTATGCTTGATGTCATCAACGCTTTCCATAGAGTACTTTATGTAATCCAAGCCGTTCTTGAACATCTGCTCTGTCGTCTCAACATTGACATTTGAAGGGTTGCAGCTGAAGTACGATTTGAATCCTTTTTCATGCAGTATCTTTACATGTTCTGGAGTGTCCTTAGCTAAAAGCGGCTCACCATAGCCATGCAGCTGGATTACCTGCGGAATGATGTGCAAAAAGAAGTGGTTTTCTCCCGTGCTGTCCCTGGGAATGCCATATTCTTTTTCTACAAAGTCTTGCCAGGTTCCCCATTCTTTTTTTGTCCATGGCCTTATTTGGTCCACTATCTTGACAAACACATCAAGTGGAAGGTTCTCAATTTTCCTGGTCATCATAGTAGTTCTTGGGCACATCTTGCATCGCATGTTGCACGCATTGGTAGTCTCGATATTGTAGACAACAGGCTCTTTTGCCCTATATTCCTCAAATTTCTTCATGAGAAATTCCTTGTCAAACTTCTTTCCAGCCTCAAACTGCTTTTTTAGCTCATGGGTTTTCATGTAAAAGTGTATGTCAAACATGTTGTTTGCCTCCTTATTTTTCTTAACCTGCTAATTTATTATATTCTTATTTTTTGGAAATGCTCATTATTATGGTGTCGCAAGCATCTATCTTAGCCAATTGTGCTTCATATGCGTTGTTGAGCTCAGGGTCATTCATGAAGCTCCAGGCATTGTGGCCTCCGGGCTTGTTGTTGGCTAGCCAGTAAAGGTGATTGGACAATGGATACCTCTGCACCTGCTTAATAGCTTTCACCTTGAAACCTGCATCCTGTGCAAGCTTTGCCAGGGTGTTATTATCAAATAGGAATAGGTGTGGGCTCCAGTAAGTGAATTTTGAAAAAGCCTTGGACTTGTACAAGCTTAGCAATGCATCATTTGAATTAGGTACCTCTACCACTATGACTCCTCCTGGAGCAAGCACCTTTGACAAATCCTTAAGGGTTTTCTTCGGGTCCTTTATGTGCTCGAGGACATGAAATAAGGTTATGTAGTCAAACTTGGTTTTTATCTCACTCATGTCCTTGTAGAGCTTTATGCCCTTGTTCTCCTTAAAGCTATGGAAGTAATTCGCATCTTTCTCAAGCCCAGCGCAATCCTTGCACAATGCTTTTATGTCCCTCAAGAAACCGCCATTGCCACAGCCAAAATCAAGCACTGACTTTCCCTTGATGAACGGCTTCATGAACTCTGCTCTTCTGGCATTATCAATCTCATTCTCTTTCAAATGCACATCAAGTATAGTCCCAGGGTCCTTGTTTATCATGCTTGAGTCTTCATAAAAAGTGTCGCTTATGTGGTCAAAGCTTTCCATAAACACCAATCCGCATTTGTTGCACTTCAGTATCTTGAGCTCTAGCATGTCCCTGACCTGCCCATCTACATAGGACAAGTCCTTTGATTTGCATAGGTAGCATTGAGTGTTTTTCATTTTTCCTTCACTTCTCATTTACTTTTTCTTTCCCTGATCATCCTTGAATTTTAAAATCGTCCTTCTGAGAGCATCTGCTTTTAGCTTTGCAAGCTTCAAGTCCCTGTAATTGGTCTTGAACTGCATTATCAGTGGCTGGATTTTTTCTGCAACAGGGCAAAGGCCAGGCTTGTAATTCACCTGGTCATACACCCAGGGGCATCTTTTTGCAAATTGCTTCTCTGCAATCACTGGCTCTGTGTAGGGAACTGCCCATGACCCATAAAAGCCATCCCCTCCCTGGTTGATGTACTCTTTCCTGAAATCTTCCCAAGACACTCCTATCTTCTCCTTGCCCTCATACTTCACTCCTAAAGTATAATATGAGTGCGTATATCCTTTTGGCACTTTCTGCGGTATAAGGTAGTCGCATTCTTTCATCACATCCATTAACATCTGCGCTGACTTGACTCTTAAGTCCACTAGCTCATCCACTCTCTCAAACTGCGCAAGCGCAATAGCAGCGGAAAACTCATTGAGCCTGTAATTCCATCCTAGGACGTCGTGGCGCTTGTAGTTTGGGTTCTGGAATATGTCCTGATTAAGCCTTACTCTTCCTTCTTCTGCGCGCAAATTCTTGAATCCATGGCCTCCTACTTTTCTTACCATCTCTGCGTATTTCTCATTGTTGGTGATGACCATACCTCCTTCTCCGCAGGAAACGTGCTTGGTGTTCTCAAAGCTGTAGCTTGCCATGTGGCCTATGGTCCCTGTGAGCTTTCCCTTGTAGGTGCTAAGCATGCACTGGGCATTGTCCTCAATCACTATCAGGTTGTGCTTTTTTGCAATCTTCATTATAGGGTCCATGTCAGCTGGAAGCCCATACAGTGAGACAGGTATTATTGCCTTGGTCTTTGGAGTGATCTTTCTCTCAACATCTTTTGGGTCCATGTTGAAAGTATCAGGGTCAACATCTGCGTAGACAGGCACTGCATTGGCATGGATGGTTGCTGTAGAGTCCATTATCACAGTCATAGCAGGTGAAATCACTTCATCTCCTGGCCCTACTCCTGCTGCTTCCAGTGCTGCGTGCAATGTTGATGTGCCTGAATTAAGCGCAACAGCATACTTTACCCCAAATCTTTTTGCAAAAGCCCTTTCAAGTGTCTGGTTCCAGTTGCCTGAGGTAGCTGACCAGCTTTCTGCTGCCAATACTTTTTTTATGTACTCTAGCTCATTGCCTAGGTATTTTGTTGGGTTGATTATCTGCTCTGGCATATTCTCATCTCCTTATTTTTTGTTTGCTTTGCTTTTTTTCCTGTCAGCTGGCTTTTTTTCTTCTTTTTCTTTTAATACCAGCTTAGTCTTTGCCTTCTGGTTGGCAAGGAACTGCTCAGTCAAGTACTGGTTTATCTTGATTACTTCTGGATGCTCAGTTAGGTATTTTATTATGTCGAACATATCAAAATATTGCCCTTTCTTTTCTTTTGCAAAGTGCATTATGATATTTTGGAAGAACTTGAAGTCATCCTCATAGTCCAAGGTCATTCTGATCTCAGGCCTTTTGAGCTCAGCAGGTATGTTCTGCAAAGTCTCCACTTTGAATAGACCTGTCTGCGTGAAGTACACTGACATCATTTCTGTGTTGTCTGAGCCTTTTATCTCGCAGACTTTTTCCAGCGCCTTTACTTTTATGCCATAAGTGAATGCTCCTATTGGCACATTTGCCCCTGGCTTTTCCTCTATGAAATCGCAGTTTGTCTTTTCAAACTGCTCAAAGCCCAGGTCTATGAGCTTTGGCTCACAGAAAAGATCATCGCCATCAGCAGTCACAATCAAGTCCACATTGAATTTGTTTGCAGCGCCCATCCATCTCTCGAGCTTGTCCTCCTCGCTGCCTCTGAAGCATTCAACACCCATGTTCTTGGCAATCTGCTCGAGTATGTCATCTGCTGGGTTAGTGGTAGTGCACACAATTATCAGGTCTGCTTTTTTTGAATGCTTTAGCCTGTCAATGAGGAACTCTATGTTCTTCTTGCCGTTTATCTCCAAAAGGCACTTCTTAGGAAGCCTTGTAGAACTAGTCCTTACAGTTATGAAAATCGCTTTATTCATTTTTGGCATTGATAATTCACCTCTTCTTTAGCAATGCTTTCGCAGCTTCTTCATTATGGGCTTTTCAGACTCATACACTTTTTTTTGCCCGTCTCCAAGCACTTTACTCAGTACTTTAATCTCATTCACAATTATGGACATGCCCCTGGGCTCAAGGCTTGCAGCCTGGTCAGTCCCATACATTGCCCTATCAAGGGTGATGTGCCTTTCAATTGTGCATGCGCCAAGCACTGCTGATGCGACACTAGGATAAACACTTGACTCATGCCCGCTATAGCCTATTGGGCAGTTGAATTGCTTCCTGAAAGTCTTTATGACATTGAGGTTGAGCTCCTCATCTGCTGCAGGGTAGCTGGAGTTACAGTGCATCAGTATAAGGTTTTCTTCTCCCAAAAGGTCCACTGCCTCTTTTATCTGCTCCATGGTGCTCATTCCTGTGGAGAGTATTATGGGCTTTTTAGTGGCTTTCATCTTTAGCAACAGCTCTTTGTCTGTCAGGCAAGCAGATGGCACCTTGTAGCATGGCATGTCAAAGTGCTCAAGGAAGTCCACGCTTTTGGTGTCCCATGCAGAGGCATACCACATTATGCCTTTCTTCTTGCAGTACTCATCAATTTCCTCGTACTCTTTCTTGCCAAATTCCATTTTTTTCTTGTATTCTAGGTATGTCATGATGCCCCAGGGAGTCTCGCGAGGCACGCTTTTCTGCGCCTCTGGGACGCATAGCTCAGGGGTTCGCTTCTGGAACTTGACTGCATCGCACCCTACTGAAATTGCCGTGTCTATGAGCTTCTTGCATATCTCCATGTCGCCGTTATGGTTTATGCCTATCTCTGCCACTATGAATACTGGCTGGTCATGGCCTACAAGCCTATTGCCTATCTTTACTGGCGCAGGGTTCTTCTCTTTTAGCATGAGATTTTCGTATAGTTGCCATGCTTGCATCACTGCCTGGCTCTTGTTGTTCAAGACTCCTTCTGTTGCTTGCATGAAAGTCTCTATTCTTTTGTTCAATGCTGCTGGTATGGTCACAGAATCATATCCTTTCTTTGGCATAAATATCCTCCTCCAATTAGTAGCTTACCGTACTAAATCCCATTTTATTTATAAACTTTATGAACAGGGCTTACATTTTTGAATAAAGTACGGTACCGTCGCCTTGCTTTATTTAGCCGTGAGCAATAAATAAGTATATAAATAAAACCAAAGAACCACAACAGGGCAAAAAAAAATGAGAGTGCTGCTAATAAACCCTCCGCTAAGAGAACAATACGCTCCTAATTCATTTCCTTATGGTCTATCGTATGTGGCAAGATACTTGCTAAAGGCAGGGCACAAGGTCGAAATACTTGACATCGACACCCACAGATACAACAGGGAAGAAGTGCTAAAAAAACTAAAGGAATACCGGCCTGACGTCATAGGGACTGGCGGGATAATAACGGTCTATAAATACCTGAAATGGCTTATCCCAAAGATAAGAGAAATCCAGCCTCGCGCAAAGATCATTGTCGGAGGAAGCCTGGCCACATCTGCTCCTGAAGTAGCCTTGAATGGCCTAGACATTGATTTCATAGTGATTGGCGAAGGAGAAATAACCTGCCCTAATCTCGTCAACTGTCTGAAACATAATAAGAAGCCAAAAATAGGTGATTTAAAAAAAATAAAAGGCATAGGCTTCAAAAACAAGGGACAGATAGTGATGACTGAGCCGCAAGAGCTCATCCAGGAGATGGACGGGCTTGATTTTCCTGCATGGGAACTGTTCGACACCAAAAAAATAATCAAGTACCTTGGCGGCAAGATGGAAATCCTGACTGAGAGAGGATGCCCTTTCAGGTGCGAGTTCTGCTATCACCAGTTCGGCTACAAGCCTAGGCGAAGGTCGATGGAAAATGTTGTCAAGGAGCTTAAATTTTTGAACAAGGAATATGGCGTAAGCAATTTTACTGTCCAAGACAACCTATTTGTCTTCAATAAGAATGAGATCATCAAGCTCACTGAGCTTCTTAAGAAGAACAAGCTAAAAATCAAGTTCGATACATCCATGAGGGCGAGCCTTGTGACTGAAGAGCTGATCCAGCTGCTGAAAAAAGCAGGATGCACTTCGCTGTCTTTTGGATTTGAGTCTGGCAGCCAGAAGGTATTGGACCTGATGAACAAAGCCACTAAGATTGAGCAGATGGACCGTGCTATTGATATAATGGAAAAGAACAAGATGCTATATTTCGGGACCTTCATCATAGGCTATCCTGGGGAAACAAAAGAGGACATAAACCAGACCATAAATTTCTGCAAAAGGCACGGACAATTGGCCAAGCCGTTTTTTGCAACGCCCTATCCAGGCACTCCCCTGTTCAATAAGATAAAGCATAAGATAAATGACATGGATAAGTTTGTAATGTCTCTGGGCGATGCAAGGGACCTAGTCATCAACATCTCTAATTTCAGCGACCAGGAGCTTTTAAGGCAAAGAAGGAGGGTGATTGAGGAAACTGAAAAGGCATATCTTAAGAAGCACAGGGTCCTGGGGTTCCTTTTTTCTCCTGTAAAACTATTGAACATCGAAGTCGGTTTCACAGTATATGCTTTTCTCAATACTCCGCGCCTTTCTTTTTTAAAAATGTCTTTTCAAACAGCATGGCGGTATATCAAGGGGAAAAAGATTGTCCCCCTGAACGATGAAGGTTATGTCAAGAAATTCGATTGAGCGAGAATGCATTCGATTGGGTAAGAATGGATGAGCATCCTGGCTTTTTGGCCGGCTAAAGCCAAATCATCTGTTCATGACATGCGATGCCAAGCCCTTGATTTCCTGCAAATCAACAATCTTCAAGGCAAGTATCAGCAACAGGTACAACAGGCCGCCAATGGCTGCGCAAATAATTGCCTGTAGATAGATGTTCAAATCAATGATTTGAGCCAAGCTGTTTTTTAAGAAGAATATTGCAACCAGCATTATCAAGCCTGCAAAAAGGGTCTTTAGCCAGCTAAGCCATGGTATGTCTACCCGGATGAACCGCTTCAATTCTAGCATACACCTCAAAGCGATATAAAAATATGATAACAATGATGTAAGGGCTGCTCCAACAATGCCTAATCTTGGGATGATCAGGATATTGAGCACTAAATTAATGACTGCACCCTGGGCTAGTATCTTGGTGTTTATGGCGGGCTGGCCAATTGCCGCCAGGATAGTGCTTGTGATGGCCTGCAATCCGAGGAAGATTATAGCAATGAGAAGGACCTGCATAGCAAGGCCCCCGCCAGCATAGGCCTGGCCAAACATCAGGCGCAGGATGGTTTGCGAGAAAGACAAGGCTATCAAAACTGACGGTATCATTATCACAAAGGAATACTGATAAAGCATCTTCAGCCCTTGAGCCAGATATGCCTTCTTCTTTCTAGCCCACAGCTCTGACACCATCGGAAAAATGACCGAGGCTATTGAAGAAGGGAAAAACTGTATGATCATCACTGTCGGGACCACTACATTGTAAATTCCTACTTCTTCAAGGCTCCGAAAAAAGGTGAGCAGGAGGGTGTCTGTGTACAGGATGATTATCCCGCCGACATTTGACGCTATGACCAGGATTCCGAATCTAAACATTTTCTTGAAAACATCCTTGTCAATGAATGCCTTGTGCTTGAAGGAGGTAAAAGCCCTGAAAAACAAAGGAAGGAATATGATGATTATGAACAGATTGGCCAGGACATACACATATGATGCGATGAAAATATCTTTCTTCAATTTGAAGAGAAATAAGAAAAGGATGAGAAGGAACAAGTTCTCTAAAAGATACATCAAGGCAAAGAGCTTCATATCCTGAAAGGCCTGGAAAACAGTCCGCAATATGCCTTTAAAGCTTATGAGAAGCATGATGATTATGAATAAGAAAAGCACAGGGGTAGCAAACGGATTCTTGAAATAAAGCTCCCCGAGGAATCCAGAGAAGATAGACAAAAGTATTCCTAGCAATATAAACGTAGCCAGTGATGCCAGTATCACCAGGATGACTGCATTCTTTATCTTATGATATTCCTTCTTTACCAAGAATTCAGGGATATACTTCACAAGGGACTCTCCCATCCCAAGGCCTATGAATGCCCCTAAGAAATTGATAAGCGTAAAGATAGAAAAAAAAAGCCCATACTCAGCCACAGTGAGGTTCCTAGCAAGCACAACCCTGGCAAGATAGCCTAGGAAAGCTGCTATGATATTAATTACAAAAACAAGTGTGAACGCCCTGACAGCGCGCTTTGTATACGACATTTGAACATTTTACCAAGCATTGCTTATCAATCAGGCATCATCTGCCTATCTGCCGACTCCCTTGTACCTGAACCCGAGCTTTTCAATCTCAGCAGGCTCATAGATGTTCCTTCCGTCTATGATTATGTGCTCTTTCATGAGCTTTTTCATCTTCTCAAAGTCCGGCTCCCTGAACTCATCCCATTCTGTGAGGATGATTAATGCGTCTGCCCCTTCCAGTGCATCATAGCCGTTCTTGGCAAAGAAAACTCCTTTCTTAAAGAGCTGGCTGGCATTCTCCATGGCTTCGGGATCATATGCCCTGACAATAGCATCCTCTTTTAGCAGCTGGTCAATCACAGTCAGGCTTGGAGCCTCTCTTATGTCGTCAGTCCTAGGCTTGAATGAGAGCCCCCAGATAGCAATGGTCTTGCCATTGAGGTCAGGCAGCAGCCTCTTAAGCTTTGGCACAATGCTTCGCTTCTGGCGCTCATTGATGTAATCAATAGTCCTCATGAGGTTAGAGGTGAGCCCGTACTGCTCAAGCATTTGGCTAAGGGCTTTGACGTCTTTTGGAAAGCAGCTCCCTCCATAACCGCATCCTGCCTGCAGGAATCTTGGCCCAATCCTGTCGTCTAGTCCAATACCCTTAGCAATCACTTTTATGTCTGCACCCATGTGCTCGCACAACTGGGAAAACTCGTTCATGAAGCTGATCCTTGTCGCAAGCATCGCATTGGCTGCGTACTTGATGAGCTCTGCGTTCTTCTCTGCGGTGAACATTATTGGCTTGTCAGTTCTTGCAAGCACCTTGTACAGCTTGGTGAGGATAGCCATTGCTTTCTCGCTGGAAGTGCCGATGATTATCCTGTCTGGGTTCTGGAAGTCCTTGACAGCAGCCCCCTCCCTAAGGAATTCAGGGTTGCTCACAACATCAAACTCAACGCTGATGCCTCTCTTGGCAAGCTCCTCGTTGATTATCTTTCTAACTCTCTCAGTGGTGCCTACAGGCACAGTGCTCTTGTTAACAATAACCTTGTAAGAATCTATGAACTTGCCTATGGTCTCTGCTGCAGCATAGAAATAGCTCATATCAGCCTCGCCATTCATCTTAGGAGGAGTGCCTACGCACATGAAAATGACTTCTGCGTCCTGGATTGCTTTTTGTGGCTCAGATGTGAACTTAAGCCTCTCAAGGCGCAAGTTCCTTTCAACTAAGTCCCTAAGGCCGATCTCATGGATTGGCACAATGCCCTTGCTGAGCTGCTCAACCTTCTTTGCATCAATATCATACAGCACAACATCATTGCCTAAGTCTGCAAACCCAGTGCCTGTGACCAGGCCTACATAGCCGCTTCCGATGAATAATAGCTTCATATTAAAAACCTCCTTTTAACGATAAATACTGATTATAAGCTAATCTTGCTAATCACGAGTAAATGTATTAAGAAAAGAGAGCATAAAGGCGTTTTTAAAGGTTGTGATAGCAGGTTCTCTGTGTGCTATCACGTTTTTACTTTACATGCTTATCACCTTTGGTGATAAGGTATGTATAAGCTAACTTTTGAAAAGAGAGTTTGGATTGTAAAGCAATATTTGAAG
>Ga0315286_10000022_pt1 | contig 94656 bp, 93 predicted proteins | sample YL17G10_0_MG_FD_205038 | JGI IMG/M metagenome (GOLD analysis project Ga0315286, IMG submission 205038) | Sediment microbial communities from Yellowstone Lake, YNP, Wyoming, USA - YL17G10_0 | ecosystem: Environmental > Aquatic > Freshwater > Lake > Sediment | place: USA: Wyoming | collected...
ATTCTTCCAATTCCACTTTCAATGCTTCAATTCCCTCCTCCTTTTTCAAAGGAGGAGCTGGAGGTGGATTTTTTTCGTCTTCTGTTTTTTGCTTATCGTCTTCCATACTTTTTAACTGTCATTCTGGGGCCGAAGGCCGAAGAATCTCTGGGCTTGTCCCAGCACTCGCATTCACGGGAGATCCTTCACTGCGTTCAGGATGACAGCCAGCGAAGGGCTCAGGATGACAACTATGTTGTCATATTTTATTTAACAAATTCTTCACTTCGCGGACGAGCGCGATATTTTTTCCATAATCCATTCTAATCGGACCCAAAATCGCAACCAGGCCGTTTTTTTTATTTTTCCCGCCGTATCTTGAAACAACCGCGCCGCAACTCTCGCTGAAAGGATTTTTCCTGCCGATTAAAATTTTTATCTCCTCTTTGGTTTCTTCAAAAATTTCGTTTATAATTTCGTCCAGATGATCAACTACCTCGCCGATCCGGTAAACTAAATCTTGGTCATGGAATTCCGGTTTGGCAAAAAGATTGGAAAGTCCGGTGTAGTAAACATCGTTTTTCCCGAAAGCCAGGATCACGGCTTCGTCAGAGAGCTCGGCCAAAACTTTGGCTAAATTTTTTTCCGGACATTCCACCGCTTGCGCCGCTCGTTCCAGTTCTTTTTTTTCTTTTCCCATGGCTTCTAATTTTCCCTCGGGCAGATTGGCCAGATAAAAATTAAATCCTGCCTCGGTCGGAATCCGGCCGGCCGAAGTGTGGGGCTGGACAAGGTATCCCTCTTCTTCCAAATCGGCCATTTCATTTCGTAATGTTGCCGAACTTATTTTAAAACCGCCCCGCCCGGCCAACATTTTTGAGGCCACCGGCGCGGCATTTTTTATGTATTCGCCAATAATTGACAAGAGCAGCTTTTCTTTTCTTTTTTCCATATTAAACTATTTTACACCAGTTAGCAATCGATGTCAAGGACTGCTAATTCTATTTTATAGAACCAAAAAGCAGCCGTCAAGCGGCTGCTCCATGAACTATGAACCATGAACTATAAACTCCTGTTTACGCGTTTCCGCTTTTGACGATTTGGTGTCCGATCTCGCTAAGCAATACATTTTCCACATGAATGCCGCGGGGATGGAAAATTCTGTCCAGCTCTGTGGTAATCGCCACTTCAATCTGATTTCTCTGCAAGGAAACAATATCCTGGGCCGAGTAGAGCGAAGCGATCATGCGGAGCCGGCTTCTGATTGTCGGCCGGATTATTTTTTCCACAAAATCCTCGCCGATATTCTGCCAGATGTGAGGAATCTGCTCCATGTCGAGCCGCAAAAGAATTGTTCCTTCAATCGCGATATTTTTGGAATCAAGCGTTACCGCGCCGATTGGCGTATCTCCCAGGGCCCTGATATTTTCAACATTGAATTCTTTGCTGATATTGTATTCCAGAGTTTGAGTGTTGAATAATTTTGCTCTCTGCCAGAATGGAATTTTAAGATGCAAACCCGGCTGCAGAACTTTCTTCAGGACTCCCCTGCCAAGGTCGTAAACGCAGGCAACATAACCCGGCGGGACAGTGATGAAAAAGCCCTTTAAGACGTCCTCCACGACAAACGAATACATTATTTTGTCTAAGGAATCGGCCATATTTTGGTTTGAGTTTTAGACCCGCCTACCGGCAGGCAGGTTCAAAAATTAAATCTACCCTATGGCTAATACTAACTCTAAAGGACGATTTTGTCAAGGCCAAGATGGAATCCCGGCGAAATTACCTGCCTTTTCCGCCAGAGGCGGATCTGCCCTTGGCACGACGCCATGACTCCAAAATTCAGCGTCAATCCGCGTTTAGATCTGTGTTGATTCGCTTCTACAAATAAAAAAAGCGCCGCAACGAATGAATCGTCACGGCGCGTATCGCGACTTCCTCGCGCGGAGAACCGCACTTGGAAGTACTGAACCGAAGAAGGACACCGCAGGCCTCGAGAGCCCGGAACCGCGAAGCAGGTTCTCCGATCATACGACCGGTCTGACTTCACGATTGAGTCCTTGTCCCCCTGGACCTTCGCCGTGCTTGGCACGACATCAGGCGCCAGGTGTACGCCCTTGGCAAAACTCCGCACCGCTCCGCCCATGCGCATGTCCCTGGGCATTTACGCACCCCATCCAGGTGCGCCGGAGCACAACGCGGGTCGCGATCGGGCACGGTAGCCAGGACCGGAGTCAACCGACCAAGGCTTTCGCCGACCGCAACTGTTTGGTCTCGACGACAGGGAAATGGAACTATTGGGACGGACTGAGCGAGCGTCTCCCCAACGCTTACGCTCAGGCTGGTGGGGCAACATGCGGAGAATCCCCATCCCTTGCAGATCTACGGCCGAAACCACAGATCTCCGTCCTGTCCATCAAGCCGTCGAGACCATTCGTGCCAACGCGAGCCGTAGCTCGCGGAAGCTGCCGGGGCCTCTCGGTGGCTCGAGAGGCCCCAACCCGCTCACTTTTAGCCCCCTTGGGCTTAGCCACGTGAGCCGTGCGGACACGGTCGCACCTTCAAGAGGCCGACCGTAGCTGCGGCGAGCGGAGGTCTTCCGCTGACCGCAACGAATGGGGTCTTAGCAATGGGAGCGGACTCTGCCCCAGCGGCTTAACCCGCCAGCATCTCTTCTTTTGGCTTCGACACTCCGCTTTCTCCTCGCGGTGCTCTTACCAAAAGCGAGGCAATGCCCTTCACTGCTAAGACCTGGTAGGGCTGGGAGGGTTTGAACCTCCGACCTCCCCGCCTGGGCGGGGCGCTCTCTCTCTGAGCTACAGCCCCCACGCGGCTTTCACCGCATCGCAAAGTAAACCGGCTCCGCTTCTTCGCGCTTCACGCGCAAAGGTGCGGGCCGGGGAAATGCAGAGGGACGGCTGGCTTGCTCGTAGGACTATGTCCTGCCTGGGATCCTCCTGCTGGAGGACCAGTGAGCGCCAGCCGTCCCGGCGCGGCCGAGGAGATTCGGACTCCCCCTTCTTCTACTTCCCGCTTGCAGTAATCCTTGGTTTCTACCTCTGGCGCAAGCGGTTTCAAAGTGCTCCCGTTGAGCTCGGCCGCGTACGGCAGATTTCGACTGCCGCCTACGATCTACTTTCTATTTGTCAACGAGCGTTTGCTCGCGAATCGTCGTACGGGGACCAGAACCCGAGGGTTCCCTCCCCGTTCCCTCGTTCCGCATCTTACGACGCGACGGGGCGAACAACGGCAGCCGAGAAATTGAACCGGAAAAACGCAGGCATTCCTGCACAAACGAACAGACAAGAGGTTGGAGGACTGCATCCTTCCCCTATCATAAAGATGATAGCAATCTTCAAAAATTTTGTCAACCCAGTACTGACAAAAAACCAGCCCTTTTGGCTGGAATTTTAATTTTATTCAATTTACTCGCCTGCCTGCCGGTAGGCAGGTTACCCGTTACTGGTTACCCGTTACTATCACGTATTCACTCTTTCAATCTTAATCGCGTTATCCTCAACCTTTATCCTGATTTTGATTCTCTGCCTGATTAAAATCACAAACATGGAGAAAATCAACGAAGTCAGGATAAAAATCGATTTAGCCATAGGAAGAATCCAAAGAAGAAAAAAACAGGCGGCCGGAAAAAAAATCATGTAGGCAACCTCCGATTTCGTAAGGCCTCCCTTTCTCCCGCGATAATCTATAAAAATTTCCAGGAAAAGAACTATTCCGACCAAACCGCTCCAAAACAAAGTCCGCGTCGCGCCCAAATCGAAACCCAAAAAATTTGTATTTATAAAATCCGGATGATCGACCCACGAATAAAGTTCCCCGAGCTTGCCGTTAATTCCGCCAAGAAAAACCTGATACAGGAGAACCAGGATAAGCGCCTGAACGCCGAGCACCATAACTTTTGCCCACGGGCTGACCCGGTGTTCACGCATAACCTTGCGGATAGCTTCTTTTTTCTGGATGTGGTCATTTTTAAAATCCTGTCCGATTTTATCGATTTTCTGTCCTAACTTTTCGTAAAGAAGCTTGCTCCGCTCGGAGACAATAGTGAAGGGAATAAGGGCAATGCGTATTGCGATAGTCAAATAAATAATTGCCACGCCCAAATTTTCAAAAGCCGGGCCGTTATAAAGCCAAATCAAAACATTCAGGAGAGGGATGTATAAAAATTCGTGCCAAATTGTATGAAGCATAATATAAGAATTTCTAATTTCTAAATCCTAATTCCCAATGAATTCCCTCAAAATTTTGGTACCGCTATCGGGATTCGAACCCGAGTTTCCTCCGTGAGAGGGAGGCGTCTCCCGATTTTGCTCAAATCTTTGATTTGGCTGCAAAATCGAGGATCCGCGATTTCCATAAAATTCTGGTACCGCTATCGGGATTCGAACCCGAGTTTCCTCCGTGAGAGGGAGGCGTCCTAGACCGGGCTAGACGATAGCGGCTTGATGCCAGAATTTTGTGGAAATCGGGACTAGACCACACACAAAGTTTCAGCACATCGGCGTTATCAGTAAACAATCTGATTCCTCAACAATTGTTTATACAAACTTTTAATTCACCTTTACTTTGTACGTGGCGGGCGATAGCGGCTCGATTTTCCAAACTAATTTTTAGTTTAGCAGAAAAACAAAAATTTGTCGATAAAAAAACGAGCCGGGAGCGGCTACCTGCATGTATAAAAAGAGGCTCTCGATCGAATAGACCAAGAGCCGAGATGACCCACGTAGCCGCATAGAGCGTGATCTCTGTGCAACAGTCTTCGACTTGTATATCGAACAAGCCTCCGTCGCCGGGCCTTTCGGACCGGCATGCCGCCCACGGGTCTGTCAGCGACATTTTATTTATAAACCCAAAGAGCAAATTTGTCAAGTATCAATATAAATTTTAAAAGCGGACCTTGCGCACGGTCCGCCCTACTTAAAAAATTATTCAATCTACTTTCTTTTTTTCGCCCATTCCGGATCCTGGCGAACTAGAAGTTCCGAGGCCATAAGCGGTTCGGCCATCAATTCTTTTACCACTTTTTCCATCCTCATCCCTTGCGAACCTTTTACTAAAATTATGTCGCCTTGTTTCATTTTATTTTGGACAAAAAGCCCGGCTTCTTCCGGGGTCGGGAAATTGGAAACTCTGTCCTCGTTCATTCCTGCTTCTAACGCCGCGCGAGAAATATCGCGGGAACGCTCGCCGACGGTAACCAAATAATCAACACCGCTTGCCGCCGCGGCCCGGCCAACTTGCTTATGTCCCTCCTCACTAAAACTCCCGAGTTCCAACATGTCGCCAAGCACGGCAAATTTTTTATCGTCCTCGGCCGGTAATTTTATCGACTGCAATACTTCAAGCGCCACTTTTGTCGGAATCGGCGAAGCGTTATAAGTATCGTCAATGATTAGCGATCTTTTAATCCCCGGGATTAAATTCATCCTGCCTTTCGGCGCCTTGTAATTTTTTAAACTCTCGGCAATCCCGACAAGATTCATGCCGTAAGTAATCCCGACCGCCGCTCCGGCAAGCGCCGCGTAAATATGCTGCTTGCCCATAATGCCGGGAATAAAAATCGGGACAACCGCTCCGGCGTGGCTAAGCTTGAAATTTACGCCTTTGATTTCCACCCCGTCGCCGATAACGCTGTCTTCCTGGGCCCGGACATCGGAGGCCGCGTCAAAACCGTAAGTTAAAACTTTCGCCCTTGTTTTATCGCGCATCTCGTATGTTTTTTCGTCATCCCGGTTCAGAACGGCAAAACCTTCCTGGCTAAGATGGCTCACTATTATTCTTTTTTCCTTTACAATTTTATCTATACTTTCAAAAAATTCCAAATGAGCCGGCCCAATCCCGGTAACCACCCCGACTTTGCATGGCGCGAGGTCGGTCAGATATTTTATGTCTCCGGGATGATCCGCTCCCATTTCCAAAACCAAAATTTCCGGATAATCATCCGCTCGGAACAAAACCAATCTGGCGCCGTGTAAAATTACGCCAAGCCATTTGAAAATCGACTTGTATCCCGACTCCGTGCCTAAAACTGAAAGAGGCACTCCGAGTTCGTTATTATAATTTTTTAAATTTTGGCGGACTTTGAATTTTGACGATAAAACAGCGAAGACCGCCTCTTTGGTCGAGGTCTTGCCCATGCTTCCGGTAATCCCAACCACGCCCGGTTTGTATTTTTTCAAAACCGCGCGGGCCAAAACATACAAAATTTTCTGAACTATTTTTTTCATAGCGTTAATATTTTCTAATAATCTACGAACCATCAACCATGGACTTTTCCCTACCTGCTTGGAGGCACTTTGAAATAGTTTAGCATAAATTTGGCAATCTCGCCAAATAACGGCGCGGCGGTTGCCTCGGCCCAGATCGTATCGCGCGGATGGTCAATTTTTACCAGCATCACAAATTTCGGATCTTCAACGGGAGCAAAACCGACGAAAGAACCGATAGTTATGTCTTTTTCGTAACCGCTGCCGTCTTTTTTCGCGACTTGAGCCGTGCCGGTTTTCCCAGCCACATAATAGCCGGACACGCCGGCCCGTTTTCCGTGGCCGTTTTCCACCACGGAAACGAGCATTCCGCCGAGCAGTGTCGATGTGCGGCTGGAGATTACCTGGCGGATCTCCTTGGAATCGGTTTTAACGACCTCGCCATTGCTCTTCCGCATCTCGCCGACGATATACGGCTGGACCAATTTACCGCCGTTGGCGACGGCACCGAAAGCTGCGACCACCTGAATCGGCGTCACGGAGATGCCCTGGCCGAAGGAAGCGGTCGCGCTCCAGATAGCGCCTTTTTTGCTCAAAGATTTTATATTTCCCTCGCCCTCGAAATCAAGTTCAATGCCAGTGGCTTTTCCAAAACCGAAATCACTAACGTATTTTCTGAAAACTTCGGCACCGATCTGGGAAACGGCGTAAACCGCGCCGGTGTTTAAAGACTCATCGAGCACATCGGTCATGGTTTGCGTTCCGTGCGCCTTTTCGTCGGAATTTTTGATTGTCCGGTCGTCTACTTTGACAAAGCCCTCGTCGTCGTAGGTTGTTGTCGGCGTAATTTTCCCGGCATCAAGAGCCGCGGCGATCGTGATGGCTTTAAAAATTGACCCCGGTTCATATTGGTAAAAAATCGCCGGATTGTTGAAAACATTTATGTCCTTCACTTTGGCGTATTCATTCGGATCAAAATCCGGATAAGAACACATCGCGAGCATTGCCCCGGTTTTGGGGTCCATCACGACTACCGCCCCTCCGTCGGCTCCGTGTTTCTCCACCGCCTTCTGCAACGCCCCGCAGGCGAAAAATTGAATATTGCGGTCAATCGTCAGAACCAAATCGGCGCCGTCCTCGGCCTTCTGCCATTCCCGTCCGGAAACGGGAATCCAGCGCCCGGCCACGTCTTTTTCCGAAGCAAGAAAGCCCTGCTTGCCGGCGAGTTCTTTTTCAAAATATTCCTCAAGGCCGTACTGCCCGACTTTTTTGTCGTCTTTAAACCCGACAAAACCCAAAAGATGACTGCCAACATTTTTTTCCGGATAAAAACGGACATCTTCTTGGACAAAATCAATACCATCAATTTTTAAATCTTTGATTTTCTGCATTTCGGCTTCGGAAACATTATTTTTCAAGGGCTCGTAGGGATCATTTTCTTTTTTCAACTTAGCCGTCAATTCTTCTTTGAGTTTTTCTCTGGCCGCTTTTTCCGCCGCCGCCTTCTCCTCGGCTAAAACTTTTTCATCAACCGCCGGCTCATTATTTTTTTCGCTATCTTCCGCCGGTTCTTCCTCAATTTTGAAAATTTCCGATAATTTTCCGGCTATTTCTTCCGGATCTTTTATTTTTCTCGTGTCGGCGTAAACGAGATAAAGCGCCTGGTTCGCGGCTAAAGGATATAATTCTTCCTTTCCGCTCTCGCTCGAAATTTCACTCATCCAAATTTTACCGCGTTCCGGGAAAAGCGACTGGTAAATCTCGTGCTGTCCGGCGGCCAGGGCCGAATAAAAATCTTTATCCAAAATTTGCAGAGTAAAAAGCCGCCAGACAATAATCGCGGCAAATACAAAAATAAGCCCTAAAATAAATTTAAGGCGTCCGTCCCCTCTTGTCTCCAGGGCGCGCACATTTTTTTTACGCGGAAATCTTCTCATAAACCTTCGGCAAGAGTTATTTCCATCCAGCCGTTCCGGCCATCATCCCATTTGTAGGCTCTGAACTTGTAACTTTTTTCCGTATCGGAATAAACATATTCAACCGAGGCCTGGCTGCCCATTCTTTTTGAACCCAAAGTTTTTTTATCAAGCACGATAGCTTTGGTTGTCCGCTCAATTTTCATTTTCCCAAGCGGCCCGTTGAAAATTACAAACTCCCGAAATCCCCTTCCCTCCTCCTCCGGCAAATCTTCCTTCCCTTCTTCCAACACCGGAAATTTATCTTTCAATATGGAAACCGTATCAAGCCATTTTTCATCGCGCATAGAAAAGATTTTAAACTTCCAATTATTGTTTTTTCAATAGTTAGAAATTGGGAATTAGAACTTAGAAATTTATTTCAGGTATTTTCTCCCTTTCAATTTTTCCGGCAAATAATCCTGACGAACCGGCTCTTTAAAACTCGGATTATATTTATACCCTTTTCCGTAGCCCAAATCTTTCATCAAGTCGGTCGGGGCGTTCCGGAGATGCAGCGGTACCGGTTCGTTTTCCGTTTCGCGGATATCGCGCTGGACTTCTCCGTAAGCCGTATAAAGCGCGTTGGATTTCGGCGCACGGGCAAGATACACCACGGCTTGCGCTAGAATCACATTGCACTCGGGCATTCCTAAATAATGACAAGCCGTGTAAGCCGTCGTGGCTTGCACCAGCGCCTGCGGATCGGCTAAACCAATGTCTTCCGAAGCAAAACGGACCAAGCGGCGGGCAACGTAGAGCGGATCTTCCCCCGCTTCAACCATCCGGCCAAGCCAGTAAAGCGCCGCATCCGCATCGGAGCCACGCATTGATTTATGGAGCGCCGAAATAATATTATAATGTTCTTCTCCGGCCCGGTCGTAGAGCAAATGGGTTTTTTGCAGGGCTTCGCGGATCGTTTCCTGATTTAATTGTACCATTTTTTGGCCTTCTTTACGACTGGCCTTCACGGCAAACTCCAGGGCATTCAGGGCAATCCGGGCGTCGCCATTGGCCACCCCAGAGAGGTAATCAAGGGTTTTCTCAACTACCTGCACGTCAAGCGCGCCGTAACCGCGGATTTTGTCGGAAATCGCCCGTTTCAAAATATTTTTTATATTTTCCTGGCCCAAGGATTTCAGGACAAAAACCCGCGACCGGGAGAGCAGGGCGGAGTTAACTTCAAAAGAAGGATTTTCCGTGGTCGCCCCGATTAAAGTAATGGTTCCATTTTCCACATACGGCAAAAGCGAATCCTGCTGGGATTTATTCCAGCGGTGGATTTCGTCAATAAACAAAATTGTCCGGCGGTTGTTAAACTTCCGTCCGCTTTGCGCCGCGGAAACAATTTTCCGCAAATCGGCGAGTCCCGAAGCGGTCGCCGACATCTGGATAAATTCCGACTTGGTCATCTTGGCAATAATTCTCGCCAGAGTTGTTTTCCCGGACCCCGGCGGGCCCCAAAAAATCATTGAAGGAATCTCGTCGTTCTGTATCAGATTGCGGAGCATTTTGCCCTGGCCGATCAAATCTTCCTGCCCCTCAAATTCATCCAAACTTTCCGGACGCAAACGATCCGCCAGCGGCGCGTTTTTGGCCAAATCATTATTCAATTTTCCATCAAAGAGGTCTTGCATAAAATTTATATTAACTGTACCTTTAATTTATCCCAAATCAACCTTTACGTAAAGATGGATGTGCTTTATAATAAATAATGATTAAATTAACGGGGTATGCCCCGTTAGAAGTCCTTGGCAGAAAAATTAAATAATTTTTATGCTCTGGATAAAGACGGCGATATACAAACCATGCTATTCTTGCTAAAATATTTTAAAACAAAAGAAACGAACTTCTAACGGGGTATGGCCCAGTAGTCTAAGGCGCACGGTTCGGGACCGTGAGATCGAGGGTGCGAATCCCTCTACCCCGACTTGGACAATTAACGGATTATAAAAACGAGGCGAGTGCCCCGTTTTTTGTTTCTTCTAAAAATTATTCTTACAAATTATAACCGTATTTCTTGTAGAAAATTCTTTTAGCTATTTCCACCAAAATCAGATAAATTACGACCAGGCCGAAAATCACGCCGAGCACCGCAAGCGGCAGCGGCGCGAAATGGAAAAATATTCCCAGCGATAAAAACGGAATAGCCCAGGCAAAAGCGACGAGCAGAAAAGTGTTCCAGAAAAGCATCCGGCTCGGACTGCTTTGTATGAACGGTATCTTTCTCGTGCGGATAACATAAATAACAAAAACCTGCGTAGCGAACGATTCGATGAACCAGCCTGCCTGGAATTGGCTTTCCGACAATCGGAACATGAAGAAGAGCGCGCCAAAAGTTAAAAAATCAAAGATCGAACTTATCAAACCGAAAGTCAGCATGTATTTTCTGATAAAGGGCAGGCTCCAAATTGTCGGTTTTTTGATGGCGTCTTCATCGACCGCGTCGGTCGTAAGCGACAATTGAGAAACGTCGTATAAAAAATTATTCAAAAGAATCTGGGTCGGAAGCATCGGCAGAAAAGGCAGGAGAGCCGAGGCGCCCATCATGGAAAACATGTTTCCGAAATTAGAGCTCAACCCCATCATGATATATTTCATCGTGTTGTGAAAAGTTTTTCTCCCCTCAATAATGCCGTCTTTAAGGACACGGAGACTTTTACGCAACAAAATTATATCGGCAGTCTCTTTGGCAACATCGACCGCATTATTGACGGAGATGCCGATGTCCCCCGCCTTCAAGGCCGGCGCGTCGTTGATTCCGTCGCCGAGATAACCGACAACCTTGCCGGCTTTTTTCAAATTTATAATAATTCTTTCTTTCTGCTCCGGGGTAATGCGGGCAAAGATCGTCGCGCCAAGCGCCGTCTTCTGAAGTTCAATGTCGGAGAGCTTCTCAATTTCCGCGCCAACTACTACCCCTTTTATTTTAATCTCAATTTCCCGGCAAATTTTTTCCGTGAGCAATTCATTATCGCCGGTTAAAATTTTCACCTCAATACCGAGACCGCACAATTCCTTGATCGCCTCCCTCGCTGTTTCCTTGGGCGGATCCAAAAAAGCGACAAACCCCATAAAAATCATTTCCTTTTCTTCGCGTCTGGAATAGACTTTGGCGAGATCGCTGATTTCCCTTGAAGCGATCGCCAAAACCCTGAAGCCGTCTCTGCTCAATTCTTCAAAATTACCGCCAATAATATTTTTAGATTTGGCGTCCATTTTCAAAATTTTACCTTTCTCCCGATAACGGCTGCATATCTTGAATATTTCTTCCGGCGCTCCCTTGGTAATCAATATTCTTTGCCCGCCGTCTTCAACCACCATTGACTGTCTTTTTCTCTCGAAGTCAAATGGAATTTCGTCAATTTTTTTATACCGCGCGATGTGTAAACTTTTATATTCCTGCACGGCGCTATCCAGCGGATTTTTAACGCCCGTATGAAAATAACTGTTCAAATAAGCGAAAAGAAGAACATCCTCCGAAACGTTGCCAAGGCCGTCCATATATTTGACCAGAATTATTTTATTTTGGGTCAATGTCCCGGTTTTATCGGTACATAAAACATCCATGCTCCCGAAATTCTGGATTGAAGAAAGATTTTTGACAATCACATCTTTTTTGGCCATCCGAATCGAACCGCGACTCAAAGAAACGGAAATAATAACCGGTAAAAGTTCGGGCGTTAGCCCGATGGCAATAGCAAGGGCAAAAAGAAAAGAAGTCAGCCAGCCGCGGCCGAGCATGGCGTTTATTAAAAAAACAAAGCCAACCAGAAAAAGGTTGACTCGCATGATGAAAAAGCTGAACTTTTTAATATTTTTTTCAAAATCTGTTTCCGGCTCAGCCTTGGCCAGCTCTCCGGCAATTTTCCCAAACTCGGTTCTCTCCCCGGTTTTTAAAACCAGTACTGTTGCAAATCCGGTGACCACGCTCGTTCCCATAAAAACCGAACTTCGATTTTGGGGAGAGATCTCTTCCTCGGCCGAATTCGGCGCGGTCGTTTTTTCAACGGGGAAAGCTTCCCCTGTCAGGACCGACTGATTTACGAAAAAATCATCACTTTCCAGAATTTGACAGTCGGCGGGGACGACATCCCCCGCCGCGAGAATTACCAGGTCGCCGGGGACAATTTTTTTCAATTCAATCTCCCGTTTTTTACCGTCGCGGATAACCGTTGCCGTAGTGATTACCCGGGAAACCAATTTTTCTACCGCCTTTTCCGATTTATAAGAATTGACAAATTCCAGGACCGCCGAAGTAAAAATCATAAACAGCAAAATCACGGCGTTTATGCGTTCGCCGACTGAAAATGAAACCAGGGAAGCAATAATCAAAATCCAGAGCAGCGGGCTGTTGAACTTTCTGAAAAAGGCGACAAGCGGCCTGATTCTTTTCTTACGGGCTACCGTATTCTCCCCGAACTCTTTAAGCCGCGATTCCGCTTCTTTAGCGGAAAGTCCGCCTAATTTGTCTTTTGTCAAAATCTTCGACATTGCCAAAAAATTTAAAGTCTTTATTACCCTATTATAACAAATTTTTCTCTTTATGTCTTTAATGCGATAAAACCAAAAAAGACGGCGGTCAGCCGTCTTTTTTCCCATACCAATTAACAGCAGTAAAGTTCGTTGGGAGCCCGGTTCTCGTCTTTTTCCCCGAAAGGATTACCAAATTTTCTTATATTGCCGATCATTTTTTTGTTTTCTTCGGTTTCCTGATTTTCCGCGTCAAGTTTCGTTCTGATTTTTCTCATCAGGGCCGGCAGATCTATTTTTGCCGGACAATTTTCCATGCAGGCGGAACAAAGCGTGCAGGAATAACATCCTGATTCCTTGGCCCGCAGCAAGTTAACCATAAAGGCCGATAAAATTATTCCCTTGCTCCCGAGATATTTATCTCCGTATTTTGTTCCCAATTGGTGATAAGCCGGACAAAAATCCAAACAGGCGCCGCAATTGATGCAATAAAGCAATTCTTCAAAACCATCTTCCAATATTTTCTCCCGGCCGTTATCGAGCAAAATAAGATAAACTTCTTTCGCGCCTTGGGCGCCGACAACAAGTTCATTCTGAATATCGGCGGTCTTGGACGGTCCGGAAATTATTGAAACATAAACCGGCCAGTCCTGCCCCGTTCCGAAGACCGAAGCGGCGCGGACAACCTGCATGGCGTCATCGACCGTCGGAACAATTTTTTCCCAACCGGAAATAACAATGTGCTTGTCCGGCAAACGGGAGACGAGCGAAACATTTCCCTCATTTTCCAGAACGACGATCCGGCCGTCGGCAGTGATAACATTGGCTCCGGTAATCCCAGCCGTGGCTTCGGACATTTTTCCTCTTAAATATTGCCTCGCGAAAGCGGCAATACTTTTGGCGTCAGGCGCTACGTCAGTCCCGAATTTATTTTTTATAATCTTGGAAATTTCTTCAGGCAATAAATGAAACGACGGAAAAACCGGATGCATATCGCGCGCTCCGGAAAGACTCATAATAAAATCACCCGTGTCAGTGCTCACTAATTTGTCGCCCAGCACACCGTCAATCCCGATTTCGTCGGCCGCCGTGGTTTTTGCCTTTACCACCATTTTATCATTTAAAGTCAAATCTCCAATTATTTTTTGCGCCTCGGCCGCGTCGCGCGCCTCAATAACTTTGATTCCGTTTTTTGTTAAATTTTCCACCGCCCGCTTCCGCAAATTTTTCATGTCGCGGAAAGCCGCTTCTTTCATATGCCTGAATTCATCCCTGAACTTATCCCAATCAAAACCCAAATCGGCCAAAGTTTTTTCCCGCTTGGCTTTATATTCAAAAACCACTTTCCAAATATTTTTCTTGACTTCCGGCGATAAAAATTCTTTTTGCATAATTCTACAAATTATTCTCTCCCTTTTCCAAAGGGAGAGAATAAACACCTACATTAATTGGGAAAGTTCTTTAACCTCAATGTCCTCGCCTTCGGAATTGTGTTTTAAATTCAGATAGCAAAGCGGGCAAGGAGTTACCAAAACTTTTGCTCCGGTTTTTTTCGCCATGGCAATTCTGTCTTTGGCTATTTTCCCGGCCAGTTCAAATTCATTGGCATGGACTCCTCCGCCTCCGCCGCAACAAAAGCTCTGGTTCCGGCAAAGTTCCATTTCTTTTATTTCATAGCCCAAAGATTCAATAACTTTCCGCGGCGCCTCATAAACTCCCATCTGCCGGCCCAAATGGCAGGGATCATGATATGTGACTGCGCCTTTTTGACTTTCTGGCTTTCTGGCTTTCTGACTCAACACTTCGGTCACATGCAATACTTCGATATCCCATTTATCTCCCAAGACTTCCGAATAGTGCTTTTTGAAAATCAGGCAACAGGTCGGGCAATGGGCAATAATCCTGCCGACCGAATGGTCCTTGAAAACTTGCAGATTTTTTTCTGCTAATTTTTTGAAATCTTCATTGTACCCTGCCTTCAGGGCCGGTGAACCGCAGCAAACTTCCGAATCCGCCAGTTCGATAAAATCAAAACCGGCCTGGCGCAAAATCCGGCGGTAATTTTCCACGAGATCCTTTGCGACAAACTTGGAAAGACATCCCGGGTAATACAGGGTGTTGCCTTTGAAGATTTTTTTGAATATAGACATGTTATTATTCTGCGTTTATCTGTTTCTACAAAAGCCCCTATTTTATGGTTAAAATTCTATTTTTTTCCAAAGCTTTTGCCGCCAATTCAAGCCTGTCGCGGCTCTCGCCATACATGGTAAAAACCGTATCGCCCGCTCTCACCCGGTCGCCCATCACCTTATTTAAGTAGATTCCGGCAATTTTGCAAGAGGGGGCCCCCAGAATCCGGCAGATGGCGACAATTGCCAGATTATCAAAACTCACGATTTGCCCCGCCTTTTCCGCTTTCACTTTTAAAATTTTATCGCTCAAAATTATTTCTTCCGAATCAATGCCGCCTTTTCCGCCCTGGGCCCGGATAATTTCCTGCATTTTCTTCCATGCCTTGCCGCTCCGGAGCGCTTCGGCAGCCATATCGTATCCATCGCCAACTTTGGAAATACCCGCCAGGTCCAAAATCGCGCCGGCCAGTTCCAAAGATTTTTCTTCCAAATCAAGCGGCCTATGTTCTTTCCTCTCCAGGACGCGCAGAACGTCGCGCGCCTCAAGCGCCGGACCGATTCCCCGGCCGACCGGCCTTAAGGCCTCGTTTATATTGACTTTTATTTTTATTCCGAAACGTTTGGCGAGATACTTCATGGTCCGCTCGATTTTTTTGGCGTCGGCCACCCGGTGGATTTTTGCCGTCGGCCCGACCGGCAAATCGATGACCAGATATTTAATGCCCATGGCAACTTTTTTCGCCATAACCGATACGATCATTTTTGTATACGGCTCAAGCGTCAGAGGATAAGAGACCTTGATAATTCTGTCATCGGCCGGAGCAATCCTCGTTCCCCCGCCCCAGGCAATACAGGCGCCGGTTTTTTTAACTATCTCTTTGATTTTTGCCATGGAAAAAGTTACGGGCGCCAGAACTTCCATGGTATCGGCCGTGCCGGCCGCCGAGGTAATGGCGCGGGAAGAAGTTTTAGGAATTTTAAAACCCAAACTGGCAATAATCGGCACGACAAGCATGGTTGTCCGGTTGCCCGGCAGGCCGCCCACCGAATGCTTATCAAGCACCGGGCCGGAGAGCCGCAGCATATCGCCGGTTTCAGCGATTGATTTTGTCAGATAATAAAGCTCGCTGTTCGTAAATTTTCTGGCAAAGCCGGAAGCGACAAAATAAGTTATTTCAATATCGCCCAGGACATAGTCGGCAATGTCGCGAACGACCGCGTGCATTTCTTTATAATTCAATTCGCCACCCAGAAGTTTTTTCTTGATTGATTCAATCGATTGCGGCCTCTCAAGAAGCGTGATGTCAATCATCTCGCCGGGCTGGAATTTATAATGCTGCCAGATTTCCTTGAAAAGTCCGACCTCGCCCTCACTGACTTTGGTATGGGTAAAATTGGCGGTAACAACCGTTTCCCGGCCGTCCCATTTTAATTTCAACTTGTCGCCCATCCTGATCCCGTAGGCCCGGGCTTCTTTTTCCTTTAAAACAATAATCCACCGTCCGCCGGTTTCAAAATCCAATTTTTTTACTTTAAAAAAAGGCATAAGTTAAACAATTTAATCTGCTGTATATTTTTTATATAAATCAAACAAAAAATTCATTCTTTCGGCATCGGTCTTAAATGCTCGCTTGCCGTAAGCCGAATCGACCACCCTGTCCAAAACTTGGTGCGCTTTTACTAAATCAGGCGGCATGGTGAGCGGGTCGTACAAATCGGCCAAAGAACTCGTCGGATATTTAGCGCGCACATCCAAAACTGCTTGCGCCGCTTCCTCTACCGTCTTTATCTTTCCGGCGCTCGGATTTTCAAACCACGGAAAATTATTATAAACAATGTCTTTGGAATAGCGGAAACGATTCTCTAACCTACCACAAACATGACGCACCCACGCCATATGCATCTCGCTTTCCAAAATGCCGAAGTGATAAAGGGTGGCACCCGGAATAGCATGACAACTGTTACTAACGATAAAATCTTTCGGCATAAAATCCATCGGAATGTACTTGCGATTCTCCGATGATGTGCTCGGAATTAGAATGTACTCCGCGTCAGGTTGTGTTCGCTGAGCAAACAGGCCAGAAGTTTTCGCAAAATTACGGGTAGATTCAGCTTTACTTGCTAAACGAAATTCTTTAACTTGTTCAACCTTTTTTAATACCTCCGGTAACTTTTGTAGCTCGTCCGGCCGCGCGCCGACTAGCCACAAACACCAGCGCTTCTCATTATGCAAAAAATCCCGTGCACCAATAAATCTTTTTATATATTGTTCTGCATGAGGCTCTTTTTTCAGAAACTCTTTCTTTTCTTTATCTGTAAACAACAGGTGTCCGCCATCGCGTGGCATATTTCCAAATACAATACCGGGTATTTTACAGATTGGATTTTGCCTATTCCTAATTATTACATTATCCCCATCTATCAAATAAGCATTTATGTTCTTGGCCTTAATTTCGTGCGCCTCCCCTTTCACATCCTCATATTCATAAATGAATTTATTATCAGCTTCAAAATTTGCAAATCCAATAATTACACAATACACGGCCGCCTTTCCTCGTGCTTCATTGCTCCATTTGAATGTCCGGTGTGCAAAATGAATATGAATATCGTGTTTAGCTAATTGTTCCCACAAAATTCCGACCTGTTCTCCTTGTGTTATGGAATTTGTTGAGACAAAGGCACATTTTATTTTCGTATTTTGGATTAATTGTGCTGCCCTCAAATACCAAGCGGTAACATAATCTAAGAATCCGAGTTCTTTAATTTTTCCAAAAACCAACTTCATATCATTTCTTTGAGGATCCTCCATCATCCTTGAGCCCACAAACGGCGGATTACCGAGAATATAGGATAATTCATTTTTTGGCACAATTTCCTCCCAATTCTTCTGCAGAGCATTTCCAATAAAAATAGTCGCGCCCAACGTAAGCGGCAAATCAACAATATTTTTTCCAAAAGTCTGCCCGGCCCGCTCATTCATTTGATGGTTCATAAGCCACATGGCCGTTTCGGCGATGCGCGCGGGAAATTCTTCTATCTCAATGCCGTAAAATTGTTCCGGCCGGATTTTTATCCAATCTTTCACCTCCAACGGAAGCATCACGGCTGTTCCCTGTTGTTTTTTCAGGATTTCCAGTTCCAACAGCCTAAGTTCCCGGAATGCAATAATCAAAAAGTTCCCGCAACCGCAGGCCGGATCAAGAAATTTTAATTTTGATATTTTTTCATGCAAGTTTTTGAGCTTTTGCGCGTTTTTTCCGCAGGATTCAAATTCCGCCCACAGTTCATCGAGAAAAAGAGGTTTTATAAGTTTTAAGATATTTTTTTCAGAAGTATAGTGCGCGCCAAAGTGTCTCCGCGCTTCTTTATCCATCACCGACTGGAACAACGACCCGAAAATCGCCGGGGAAATCGCCGACCAATCAAAAGCACAGGCTTCAAGAAGTCTTCTCCTCATTTCCGAAGTGAAAGACGGCAACGAGATGCTGTCCTCAAAAAGGCTACCGTCCACATATTCAAACTTGGATAACTCTTCATCCAAAGTATTTTGTCTTTCCTCTACGGGCGTATTCAAAACCTGGAACAGCATTCCGAGATGCATGCCCAAATCGCTCCCGTCCTCGTTTGTCCGAGTTTCAACGTAACGCCGCAACTGGCCCTTTGAGGAGAACACTCTCGCATCTTCCGCGAACAAACAAAAAAGTATGCGAACGAGAAATGTATTAAGATCGTGCCCTGAATATCCAGATTCCGACATCGAATCATAAAGCTTGCCCATGAGTTCCGCCGCCTTGATATTCACTTCGTCTTCCTCTTTGTACTCTTGCTTTTTATAACCGGCCAAAAAACCGAAAAGATGGACTTTTTTTAGCAGATCTTTAAGGGCGAACTCAACCTCACTTCCTTCTTCCAGGTCGTAAAGTTTAAAGTGAGCAAAATCGGAAACGAGAATATATTTGGGCAACTCTTTTTCGGACAAACCAGGAAAGTAATCCATCGCCTGGCTGTGCGCCGCTTCCAGATCTTTGCCGAGAGATTTATGCTCGACGATAAGAGTCCCTGGCCAAAATAAATCTATGTATCCTTTCTTACCACCTCGCTTTTCGACTTCGTGTTCAAAACTCGCAAGACGCCTCCTTGTTAACCCAAAAATATTAAAAAACCCATTCCAAAAAGTTTGCGCTTCAGCGCCTTCTGATTTTTCGCCTTCCCATTCCTTAGAAAATTCAATAGCCCGCGATTTTATTTCGTTCCACGATAAAGGCATAATCTATTTAATTTAAACGCCAACTTTATTTTCCTTAATTATCCCAGAAAATTAGCTTGGAGTAAAGCCCATCAGGAACGCCAGCAACAAACAAAAAACTCCCAGCTATGGGAATCTTTTGGCGAGAGACAATCCACTACTTTTGCGCAAAATTTATATTGCAAGTCCGCCTTTGGCGGACTTCTAGCAGTAGATTGCCTCTCACCTATAAATATAACAAGTAAAAATTACGAAATAATTAAAAATCCCCCTCGATCTCCCCCTTTTCCAAGGGGGGACGGAAGGGGGATTTTCTTTAAAGATCAAATCTTTCCTTTAAAATCGCCCGATAGATGTCCCCCCGGCCAACCATTCCCACTACTTTGCCATCAACAACAACCGGCACCCGGTGAATCCCGGTTGCCACCATTAAGGCGCCGATTTTCAGGATAGGCGTTTCCGGATCGGCGGTAATCAGACGGGAAGACATAAAATCTTCCACCTTTTTATTATTAGCCGCCTTAACCCCTTCCTCGAGTTCTTCAAAATCAAGATGCGATTCCGGGGATTCGTAAAAATCCTCATAAGAGGGATATACCGCCCGAAAAAGGTCTTTCTCCGAAACAACGCCGATTATCTTGCCGGTTTCGTCAATAACTGGCGCCCCGCTCACCTTTTTCTCCACCAAAATCTTGGCAACTTCCCGATAGGGAGTCCCCTTTTTCACGGCAACCACGGTTTTTTGCATTACTTCTCCGACTTTCATAAAAATTTTAATAAATAATTATTGATCTATTTTACCCCTCAAAGGTTAAAAAACGCTGAAAATTGTTTTCCAGCGTTTTTTATTTATTCTTAGGCCAAAATTAGTCCTTTTTACCTAGAATCCTATACATGCCTGTCCCGCAGACCGGGCATGTGCCTTTCATAGCGCGACGCGCTACGCCGCCTTTTCCCTTCATTTCCACCTCTACCGCATCCTTCATTTCCTTTTTTGTCTTACATTTTACGCAATAACCTTCTGTCATAGTTTGAAAAGGTTAAAAATTAAGCTGTGTATAACTTTATGTAGTATACCACGATTTAAGCTAAATGTAAAGCAAAGGCGCGTCTATATGGGAAAGACATGAAAACGAGACAAGGCCGGCATGCTATAAATATATTTTTAAACAAAACTAGGGATGCCAAATTTTTCTCCCGACCTGCCATACCGACTCATCGCCCTGCTCTTTTAGCCAATACCACCACTCAACCCCCCAAATATAGGCCCGCGAAAAACCGGTCCGGCGGGCAAAATCAATTTGCTTTTCAATTCTTTCCGGATTCATCATTTTTTTCTGCTCCTCCGGGCTCGCGTATTCCGCCCCGCTGCCAAGCCACGGTTCGGCCTGAAGTTCGGAAATTACGGCTTTGTCAAGAGGAAGGCCGACTAAGTTTGCCTTCAGGCGATAAGAGGACGGAGCGAAAAAATAATAAAAATAACCGAAATGACTATTATAAACCAACCGATAAAGGGAAGTGCCGAAAAAATCGCCCAAACCGGCGGTTTGCCGCCAGGTAGAAAGTTCTCCACTGTCGGTAATCATAACCGGCCGGCTGTCGAGAGATCTGACAAGTTCTATTTCTTGTTTCAAAAAATTGATATCGCCCCTCGGACATTCGCCGAAAAGATTAAAAAGCGGCTCATTCTCGACCTGCCACATTTCTACGGCCGGAGAATTTTTGTAGCGCTCTACTGTTGTTTTTATGAATTCAAGCGTTCTTTCCCGGATCAGGGCGTCCGGCGAGCCGGCAAGCCAAGCCGGGGTATGACATTCGGGCCAGCGGGGCTGGCGGTTCCCGACTACGAGCAAAACCTTGACTCCCCTTTTCTCCGCTTCGGCGAGCTGCCAGTCCAGGGCGGAAAAATCATAATTTCCTTCGCTCTCTTCAATCTTATCCCATTCCGATTCAAGGCGTAGATACGGCGCGCCAAGATCGTCTAGGACCGCCGTGTAGGCCGCCTGCCAATCAAGGCCCAAACTTTCCGCGTAGGGCCGGCTGAAACTTGCCCCGAATTCCATCGGCTTGATTTTATTAAAAAATGGCAACCATAAAATTGCCAAAAATAAAATAATTGCCGCAACCAAGACGCCTAACGCTATCAAAAATTTTTTAAGCCAAAAATTCATTTTTAATACTGAAGCACTGTCTTTACCTTTTTCACCTCTCCCAGTCTGTGTTTAATTATTTTTTCGATATTATAAACGCCGTATTTTCCTCCCTCCATAAACCCCTGCATAGCCGCCTCGGCAAACCAACCGGATTCCAGCCAGTCAAAAAGCCACTCCCCGGCATATTTGGCTTCTTCCTGCGGGAGGCCGGAACCGATTGTCATCAGCCATTTTTGATTAAAATCCTCTTGCGAGCCGACCGACGGAGCGATAATAATGGGCAAACCCAACGCCGTATAAAAAGAAAGTTCACTGGGCTTGGTCCATAAAATGTCAACCGTTCGGAGAGCCCGGTTAAATTTTCTAAAATATTCTTCGCGGTTGGCGGCAAAAATAGTTTTAATATTTTTGTCCAAATATTTCCCCAACCCTATTTTTCTGATATTTTTTCTAAAATATCGGTTTACTTCGTTGCGGATTCCGGCCACGAGGATTATCCTGATTTGGCTTGTTCTGATTCTTTTGGACAAACTTTTGACAATTTCCATGCCTAAATCCCGTTGCGCTCCGGCACCGCCAACCGCGAACATTAAGGTCAAAGGATGATTCGGTTTTTTGGGACAGCACTTATGGACTCCAAGTTGTTCAACAATGGTTGACCGATAGGAAGGGGTATACTTTTGCGCGGGGTCGAGGTTAAGAAGCCGATATCCCAAATCGTGCCTTAAAGTTTCTAAAAATCTCCCTCCCGTAAGTTCCGGCGGCAGGGGAAAACCCGTCAAGAAAATGTTTTCCGTTTTCACGCCGTAAAGTTTCAATCTTTCGACAACTCTGTAATTTGAGGCAAAATATTTTATTCTGCTTTTGGCCGGGTCGGGCGGCACCCAAGTCCGGGAAATATCGGCATCGCAGACAACGCAGTAAATTTCTCCGCTGTAATCCCAAATTTCGGCCATCATGGCCGGAACGGGAAAAGTCGTAACGAGCGGCAGCGGTTTCTTTTCCAGCTTGCTTATTAATTGCTTCCCCCAGCCATTTTTTTTGATTAAATGATCGACTTCCCGGAGCTGAAGATTCGGTTTGGACAAATCCCGTTTTGGATAAAAGGGCAAAATTGCCTGCAGTTTGTCAAAGATATCAAAAGCTTTTCTTCCGATTACGGGTATACGCTGAAAACGGGAAATAAATTCATAGAACTTCTTGGTCTCCTGCCATATTTTGCGGTCGCTCTTCGGCATCCCCGGATAGTTCGAAGCGTTGATAATTTTTCCTCCGTAAGCGATTTTCTTCAAAGGAAAAGCGGCCCGCTGATGGCCATAACCCATATCCACCGCTATCACCCACGCCTTATGCTGGTTGTTCTTTTTATTTGGCATTAAAGATTGCAAATTATAAATTTACCTTATGTCTTCGTGCTCCTTGTGCGCCGGCCTCTTCAAAATCCACTCGCTGAAAAAATTTATAATATATTTTAGTGATGTTTTAATCGCGCCCTCCTGCTCAAATCTTCTGGGCGAGGAATATACCGACAAATCTTTAAAAAATTTAATTTTTCCGATTTCGGCCAGCCGGCGGGTCAAATCCGTGTCATCTCCGTAAAATTTTATGCTGGTATCAAAACCGCCGATCTCTTCGAGGGCTTTTCTTTTTACCGCAAAATTTCCTCCGACTATCATCACTCCGCCTTGCCGGAAAATTTTTTGCCAAATCCACTCCAACCCCCGGATAATGACGTGGTCATAAAGCCAAACAAGGACTCGCGCAATTTTGGAAGCGGTACCGTAGTGGTATGGGCCGGTTATCGCAATCAATTTGGGATCTTTTTCAAAAACGCTCCGGGCAACCAAAAACCAATCTTTTGGAATTATCGTATCGGCATCGAAATAAACCAAAATATCGCCAGTTGAAGCTCTAAATCCCGCCTCGCGAGCTTGATTTGCCCCTCTTTTTGGCTCATTAACCACTTTTACGCCAGGGAAACTTTTGGCGGCTTCTTCCGTCCGATCGGATGAGGCGTTGTTCGCCACAATTACCTCATAATCCTCCGGCAGCTGGGCGGCGAAGATTGATCCGAGACATTTTGACAAAAGCTTTTCTTCGTTATAAGCGGGAATTATGATCGAAAACCTCATAACAAAAATCATCTAAAATCTTCGTAAGTTTTGCTGACTGGTTTTTTAAAAATCCATTCTCCAAAAAAATTCAGAACATATTTCGTGGCCAGCTTCACTCCGCCCTCCTGTTTAAAACGGCGCGGGGAAGTATAAACGAACAACTGATTGGTAAAATCAATTTCCCCGACTTTTGCGACCCGACGCGTCAAATTGGTATCTTCTCCAAAAAATTCCAAATCCGTGTCAAAGCCGCCGACACTCGTAAGGGCTTCCCTTTTTACTCCAAAATTTCCCCCGACAAGCATTATCCCTCCCTGGCGCAAAATATATTTCCAAATAAATTCCCCGCTCTGAATTATTACGCAATTGTATGTCCACTCCAGGGCGCGGGCCCACCGGGAAATCGCTTCGTAGTGATAGGGACCGGAAACTCCGACCAATTTAGGGTTGTCCTTAAATTTTTTTAAAGCAAGGTCGAACCAATGCGGTGGAACAATCGTATCCGCGTCAAAATAAACCAAAATATCTCCTGAAGCCGCGCAAAAACCGGCCTGTCTCGCCCTGGTCAATCCTTTATTTGTTTCATTGACCACCCTGACCCCAAGAAAACTTCCGGCGATTTGTTCCGTTCGATCGGTCGATGCGTTATTAACGACGATTATTTCGTAATCGCCGGGTAATCTGGCGCTTAAGATTGATTTTAAACAACGCGGCAATAATTTTTCTTCGTTATACGCGGGAACGATAATCGAAACCTTCATATTATTTTTCTTTCAGAAATTTAGTGTAGATTTCCAATAATTTTTTAGTCTGCGCCCCGTAGGAAAAACCCCTCGCGGTCTCTTCCGCCCGGAGAGAAAGTTTAGAATAAAGCTCTTTGTCGCCGAGCAATCCGAGCAGCCTTTCGGCAAAAACAACCGGCGACCGGCCTTTCACAATAAAGCCGTTTTCCCCTTCAAATACTGTATCACGAAACGCCAAATCATCCAAGACTACGGTTGGCAGACCGCAAGCCTGGGCTTCGAGGATTACAAGCGGCATAATTTCGCTCAAGGAAGACATAACGAAAACGTCGGACATGTTATAAAAAGGGGCTATTTTTTCATGCGGAATAAAACCGGCGAATTTTACGTTTTCCCTCATGCCAAAACTACCGGCCATTTTCTCCAATTCTTCCCGCTGGTACCCCTCGCCGACTAAAAGCAAAACCGTGTCCTTTCTTGCTTTCAAAATTTCCGCCATAACTTCGAGCAAGAAAAATAAATTCTTCTCCCGCGATAAGCGTCCTACAAAAATAAGAACTTTCGCGTCGGGAAAAATTCCGTATTTCTTTCTCAGATTGACGGCGTCGGATTTGTCTCTGCGAAAAAGCTTTAAATCAACGCAATTCGGCAGAACGTTGATTGGTTTTGTCACCCGATACTTCTCCAGGGTACCCTTAATTTTAGAAGACGGAGCAATGACCGCGTCAGCCTCGTTGGAAAAATTCCGAACCCGCCGCAAGGCAAGACGCGGCAGAATAAATTTTTCTTTCAGATTATCTTCAATCCAGGCGGGATAATCCGTGTGATGCGTACAAATTAAGGGAATTTTCTGAAGCCGGGCAATACGTTTTGCCAAAGATCCTAATGAAAAAATAGAATGGGCGTGGGCTATATCCAGTTTAAAATTCAATACCTCATGAAAACTGTAATCTACCGGGAAACGCGGAAAACTTAAAAATATCTTTGGATTTTTCTGGATCAGAAGCGACCTAAAGCGAAAAATATTCTTTTCCTCACCTTTCACTTCTTTATCGTCCGGAGCGTAAATAAAAACCTCATGCCCCATTTCTTCGAGGCCTTGTTTAAAAGTGTTGATAACAGTTTCCACTCCGAAACCGCCCGGATAAGCATAGTCTGTAAAAAACCCAATGCGCATATTTTTTTTAATCTCCAGCTTGGATTTAATGTATTAAAAACCAGAATAGGGCGGCAAGAGCAACCCGATAAATACCAAACGAAATAAAAGAATTATTTTTTATAAAATGCAGCAAAAATTTAATTGCGCCCAGAGCCGTTAAAAAAGAAAAAATAAAACCAACCGCCAAAATTCCGAATTGATCCGCGGAAAAAGCGTTGGCGTTTTTAAAAAGATCCAAGCCGGTTGCCGCGGCCATAGTCGGCACAGCCAGAAGAAAAGAAAACTCAACAATAGTTTTTCTCCTGAGCCCAAGCGTAAGCCCGCCGATAATTGTGGCTGCCGCCCTTGAGACGCCCGGGATCATGGCAACCGACTGGAAAAGACCGATTGCCACGGCCTGCCGATAAGAAATTTTCGACAAATCTTCGGTCGCCCCGGCTTTCTCTTTATGAAAAATTTCAAAAATAATCAGGATAAATCCGCCAATAAAGAGCGACCAGAGAACCACCTGTTCATTGCCGAGTAAAAATTGCTTGATTAGCTTGTAAAAAATAATCCCCAAAATTGCCGTTGGAAGAAAAGCGACGATCACTTTTTTCAAAACTTCTGATTCGACAAAAAAAGATTTCCAATACAGGGCAACTACGGCCAAAATTGCCCCCAGCTGGATCGCTATTTCGAAACTTTTTAAAAACTCCGTTGCCGGCAGCTTTAACAATTCGGAAGTCAGAATCAAATGTCCGGTTGAGGAAATGGGCAAAAATTCGGTTATACCTTCTACTATGCCAAAAATAATCGCCTGAAAAAAATTCATACTCAATAATGATAAGTTTTACCGGCCACAATAGCCGCGGCCCGGTAAATTTGCTCAAACAAAACGACTCTTGCCAGTTCGTGCGGCAAAGTCATTTTCGACAAAGAAATTTTATGGAAAGGTTTGGCTAAAAATTCCTCGGAAAAGCCGAGAGCGCCGCCGATAACAAAAACAACCCGGCGCTTTTCTTTATCCAAAAAATCGGCAAAGGCGGCGGAGGCAAATTCCTTCCCGCGTTCATCTAAAATTATTACTTCGTCGTTGGAATATTTAGCGAGCGCCCCAAGCAGCCTCTCTCCTTCCTTTCTTTTAGCCGCCTTCCTTTCGGATTCCCTTCCGAACGGCTCTGGCAATACTTCTTCGACAACAATTTTCGCGTAAGGCCGAAGCCGTTTTTGATATTCGCCGACCGCTTCTTCAAAATATTTTTCTTTAATTTTCCCAACCGCCAAAATAACGATATTAAACATATTGTATTATTCTTTTCGAAGAGCTACCATCGGTTCGAGCTTAGCCGCCGCCCTGGCCGGATAAAGCCCGGAAATAAGGCCAACTAAAACCGAAACGCCTACCGCCAAGAGGATGTACTGCGGCGATAAATAAAATTTCCAGGCGTAGCCCAAAGAATTGGCCACACGGCTTATAGCATAAGACAGGCCTGTGCCAACAAGTATCCCCGCGATGCCGCCCAGAAAAGTAATCACTACCGCCTCCGCCAAAAATTGGCTCAAAATGTCGCGATACTTCGCCCCGATAGCTTTTCTGAGGCCGATTTCAAATGTCCGCTCGGCTACGGCGACATACATGACATTCATAATTCCCACGCCGCCGACAACCAGGGAAATACTGGCTAGGGCGAAAAGCAACAATTTAATCGCTCCGGTAACCGTTCCGACCATGCTAAGCCCCTGCTGGGCGGTGGTTACGGAAAAGTCTTCCTTTTTAGGATCGTCAATCTTATGAAGTTCTCTCATCAGCACGGTCAAATCGTCAGCCGTTAGGTCGGCCAGCGACGGATTGTCTAACTGGGCATACACCATCTGAATGTAGTCGATGCCCAAGATTAATTTTTGAAGAGTGCGCAGCGGGAGATAAGCCATATCATCCATGGAAAAAACTCCAGCTCCTCCGCGTTCCTTCATCACCCCGATAACCTTATAATTTTGTTTTTTTATTTTTACTCTTTTGCCGACGGCATCTTCCTGCCCAAAAAGCTTTTCTTTAATCTTGCTGCCAAGCACCACCACTTTAGCCAAACCCTTGTCTTCGCCATCGGTAAAGAAACGGCCAAGCGCCACCTCTCCCGGATCAATCCCGTCGAAAGAGGCCGTGACGCCAAAAATCATGCCCGTTTTATTTTGCTCTTTATAGGAAAAAATGGCCTGGCCCATCTGCGCGGAATAAACATCTTTTACGTTGGAGATTTTTTTTATTTCCTCCGCGTCAGACTCCTTCAAGGTGGTAACCTGCACTCCCTGGGCCATGCTCGCCGCATTTTCCGTAGAAACATGCTCGGTCGCCGGGACTTTGATTTCCACAACAACATAGTCTGTGCCGAACATGGTAATCTGGCCGACAATAAAATCCTCAATCGCCCGTCCGGCGGAGAGAACGACAATAACGGCCATAATGCCGACTGCGATGCCAAGAATTGTCAAAATTGCCCTCATCTTATGGCGCCAAAGAGAGGCAACGGCAACATTTATCGGTGTCTTCAAAAAATTTAAATTAAATCTACTCATAGCGCAAGGCCTCAATCGGGTTAAGTTTCGCGGCTTTTCGCGCCGGATAAACGCCGAACACCAGTCCTATCAAAATAGAAATGGCGCAAGACAAAAAAATCGCCGCATATGAAATAATAAAATCCCACTCATATCCCAGCCGCCGGGCTACCACCGAAACCAAAAAAGAAAATAACACGCCGAAAATTACTCCAACGACTCCCCCGCTTAAAGTTACGACCACCGACTCGGCCAAAAACTGATTTAAGATATTGCTGTTTTTCGCGCCCAAAGCCTTGCGCAATCCGACTTCTCTCGTTCGCTCTACGACGGCAATCAGCATGATATTCATAATACCAATACCGCCGACCAAAAGAGAAATAGCGGCTATGGCCGCCAAAAAATAGGTTAAAGAATTAGTGATGGAGGAAAAAATTTCAATAGCCTGCGTTTGGGCCCGGACGGTAAAATCGTCGGGCTCGTTCGTCCCCAAGTTATGTCTTTCCCGCAAAGTCTGTTTAATGTCCGCTACGGCTCGGTCCGTATTTTCTTCGGCATCAATCTTAACTCTGGCCAAGGAAACGTAATCAATGCCAAGCATTATTTTTTGACAAGTGGAAACCGGAATAAAAACTAAATTATCCTGATTCTGGAAAACAACCGTTCCTCTTTTCCCGATGGTGCCGATAACCCGAAACTCTTCCTTTTTAATTTTTATATTTTGATTTATGGGATCGTTGCTGCCGAAAAGCGCTTCTGCGACTTCGGACCCCAGCACAACCACTCTGGCCAAATCTTTTTCCTCGTCCTTGCTGAAAAACCGCCCCTTTTCCACCGCAAAATCATAAACCTCGGGATAATTCGCCGTGGTGCCGATAAAAGTTCCGTCATATTTATTAGCCCGCCATTGGAGCGTTCCCACTCCCCTGTTTTCGTAGGTTACGGCAACGGCATTTGGAACATTGTTATTTTGCACCAAGGCTTCAAGGTCGGCAATTTTTAAATTAGTGCTGACGATACCAAGCGCCGATGGCGGAGGACCGGAATCCCCCTCGGAACCGCCCGGCAAAATGCCTATCAAATTTGAACCCATGCTTTTGACTTGGTTCAAAATTAAACTTTGGGCGCCGCTCCCGACCGAAATAATAATAATAACCGAGGAAATACCAATAATTATCCCGAGCATTGTCATGAATGTTCGGGATTTTTTAGTTTTGAGGCCGATGTAAGCAATTTTAATTGTTGATTTCCAATCCATGTCTTTTACTTGATTAAATCGCTTTCTTCTTTAGCCAGCAATCTTTGCTTGACTTCAAAATCATCGCTGATTGATCCGTCTATAACTTTGATAATGCGCCTCGCGTGCTCCGCCGTATATTTTTCATGAGTGACCAAAATAATCGTTTTCCCTTTTTCATTCAAGTCTTGCAAAATCTCCATAATCAGCTTGCCGCTCTTCGAATCAAGATTTCCCGTCGGTTCGTCGGCAAAGATAACTTCCGGCCTGGTAACAAGCGCTCTGGCAATCGCCACCCGCTGTTTTTCTCCGCCCGAAAGCTGGTTGGACAGATTACCCATCCGGTGGTAAAGACCGACCGCCATAATCGCTTCCTTTATCGCCTCTTTGTGATCTTTTACTCTTTTTTTATCGTCGTAAAGAAGCGGCAGCCGGACATTGTCGTAGACCGAAGTTTTGGGGAGAAGGTTGAACGATTGAAAAATAAAACCGACTTTTTCATTTCTTATCACGGCCAGCTCGTCATCAGTCAATTTGCTGCTGTCTTGTCCGTCAAAAAAATACTGCCCGCAGCTTGGTCTCTCCAGGAAACCAAGGATGTGCATCAAGGTTGATTTTCCCGAACCGGACGGCCCCATGATCGCGACAAATTCGCCGGCTTTTATTTCCAAATCGACTTGATGCAAAACTTTGGTGATAACCCCGTCGTTGTCGTAATCCTTGCAAAGATGAACTGTTTTAATCAATGTCTTTTCCATTGTATTTGACTATTTAACTGTTTTTTCAAAAACTACCACTTTCTCTCCTGCCGCAAGCCCGGAAATAACTTCTATTTCTCCCTCGTCGCCGCGAAGACCTACCTCTACCGTCTTTTCAGCCAACTGGCCGGACGCCGAAATGACGCGCACAAATTTACGGCCGTCTTTTTCTTGAAGAGCCCTGTAAGGCATCAAGAGGACGTTTTCCTTATGATTGGTGAGAATATCGCAGTTGGCGGTCATGCCGGATTTAATTTCGTACTCGGAATTTTCCATTTCCACTTTGACTTTATAATAAACAACATCCTGCACCACTGTTTCCGCTGGATAGATTAAAATAACCTTACCGCTAAATTTTATTTCGCTGGAATAAGCATCAAGAGTAATTTGAACCGGATTATCTAATTTTATTTTTACAATATCCGACTCGGGTATATCTATTTCGGTATAAAATTTATTTTTCCCAATCATTGATATGACCGTCTTGCCAAGACTCGTTTGTTCGCCGACGGTATAATTGACAAAAGTAATCGCTCCGTCAGTCGGCGCCAAAAGCGTATATTCATCAAGCTGGCTCTTGGCAAGATCCAGGGCTGCGCTGGAGAGAGCGACTTGGGATCTGTAGAAAGAAATATCGGAAGAACGCGGCGCCGCCACTTTGTATCCGTACTGGGCCTTGGCCAAATTGTAAGAGCCAAGGGCATTATCAACCGAGGCCTTGGCCCCTGAAAGCTGGACGTCTTTGCTTGCCAGGGCGGCCGAAAGATTAGTTTTTGCGCTCGAGAGATTATTGCCAGCCGCATTGACCGCCGCCTGATATGTATCGACTTGTGCCTGGTAACTATTTTGCGAATTCAAAAGCGACTGCTCTGCCGACTGGACGGCAGAGATGGCACCCGCAATAGAGGCCTGATCCGATTTTACGCTGGCTTTTATAGCTTCGATAATGGCAAGCTGCGAGGTGTTGCTCGCCGAAGCCGATGAAACGGAGTCTGCCAAATAAGTCAGGGATGCCAAGGTTTTACTCAGGGCAGAGACTCCTTCGTCCAAAGCTTTATAAACATCGTCTATTTTCCCGCTCGTCTTAGCCGAAGATAAATCATTTTTTGCCTTGCCCGATTCGTCGCGAGCTAAAATCATGTAGGCCTGGGATTCGCTCGTCTTCTGCCCGTCGGCATTAGCGCCCGACGCAATTGATAAATTGTGGACAATATTATCCAAAACAATATCACCCATAAGTAAATTTGTTTCGAGCGAAGTCAGGGCGTTATTCTGGGCATTAACAATATTTTGTTTATAAGTAACCTCGGCATTAGCTAAATTTTTCTGGCTGTCGGCGAGGGAGACTTCCGCGCTTGAAATATTTTTTTGGTAAGTTTCAATATCCCTGTCCAATTTGACGGCCAGCGCATCATAGTCGCGCTTGGCGTTCTCGTAGACTGTCTTGGCGTTATTTACCGACTCCTGGGAAATTTTAACATCCTCCACGCTCGCACCAGCCAACAATTTGCTGAGGCTGGCGGAAGCCGAGGACAAATTGGCCCCCGCCTGTTTTACCTGAATTTCCGCATTCTTGGCGTCAAGTTTGGCAAGAACTTGGCCGGCTAGAACCTCGTCACCCTCCGAGACAAGAATTTCTTTGAGCGTGCCGGAAATTTTAAAATTTAATTCTATCTTGTCTGAACTCGTAACCGTGCCGGTCGCCGAAACTGTTTGTTTGATATCTCCGATCTTCACGGTTTCCGTTACGTATTCTGCCTTAGGCCCCTGGATAGTTTTGGCCGCGATATACCCGCCGCCTCCGACAACGATTACCAAAATAACCCAAAAGGACTTCTTCTTTAATAAAGATCTGAAAAAATTTAATATCCCCCTCATAGATTTAATTGAATTATTTATTATATAATTATATCATTTTAAAGCTTTTTCGTCTTATCTATTTTCTTTATTTTTTCAAGAACGCCCGTCATTTCTTTGATCAAGGAATTGAATTTTTCCGGTTTGATGATTGCCATAATCTCGTCATCGTGGGCGAAAACAAAAAACTTTTCTCCCGCCTTTAATTTCATGACTTCCCGGATTTCTTTCGGTATGACAATCTGGCCGCGTTCGCCGATTGTCGTTAATCCGTAAAATTTAAAATCGTTTGGTGAAAAATGGGACATATTTTTTATAATAGTTAGGTTTGAAAAGTATGATTTATCATATTTTATATGATATCCAAAAATTGACACTTAGTCAATATCTTAATTGTGGATAACTAAAAATCCCGGCGGTTGCCGGGATTTTTATATCTATAACTAATCTTTTATTTCGCGAATGTCAGGCTTGATGCCAGATGTTCAAAAACCGCTTCTTCTTCGGAAGTGCTGTTCAACTTTGTATATACGATACGGAAAGTTCTGCCGTCCTTTTGGAAATGATATGCGATAACTTTCTGATTTTTGACCATTTCGTTGTCACGTGTTCCTTCAAATTTCTTTGCTTCTACACCGCCAACTGTCGTATCGGACGAGGTAAGATCGGAAACATTCGCGGCAATTTCATCGAGGCTCTTCTTCGAAACCTCAATTACCATCCGGCCGAGGTATTCCGTTTCCAGCCGAGGCAATGGATTCGGATCGGTTATAAAATAATCCTCAATGCCGGGATGAGTTTCGCCAATTTCTTTTTGGATATAATGCCGCCAATACCATCCCTCTGGCCGGTCGATTGTATAGCCGACCGATTTGTTCGCGTAAGAAGCAAACTTAACGCCACCGGTTTCGCTTGGCTCTTCGCCCTCACCCTGCGCAATAGTCTCTTGGCCAGAACTGCTTGGTTCTTCGTTGATGTTTTGATTGACATTCTGATTCTCCCCGGCTGGGGTCGTTGGTTCCTCCGCGCAGCCTGCGCCTCCTAAAACCAAAACTCCCGCCATGAGAAAAACTAACAATTTTTTGGACATAAAAATATTTATTAATTGTTAACTTCTAATAGTTAACCCCTATTTTGTGAGCGCGTTTAAATCATCATACTCCGTTTCCTCAAGATCGGATTTCAGCTTGTTTAATTCTTCCTTCGTGACTCCGGGGTTTATTTTATCCGTCGTCGTCTCCCCGTTTTCAACCTGATTTACCGGGGCCTGTTCTTCTTTTTGCCCGGTCCCCTGCTCCGCATTTTGTCCTCCACAACCGGCGCCGGCCAAAATTAAACCGGCGGCCAGAATAAATCCCGTGATAATAATTTGTTTTTTCATATTATTATTTCTTTTCATCCTACTTCTCTGAAATAATTAAGTCAAATGCGCGCGCGAGCTGCAGCTGAGCGTTAATCAAATTTTCCCTGGCTTGCCTCAGATAATTATTGCCTTCAGAAAATTTGATCAAGGGCGTTCCGGGCAAGACGACTTTTTTATAAGCCGCTTCCGCCGTTTTAATCTTGCTCTTAGCCACGGAAATTTCCGCCTTGGCAATATCCAGCTTTGCGATAATTTCGGCGTTATCATTTAACTTTTCCGCCGTTTCCCGCAATTTTGCCTCGTAGTCCGCAGCGAGTTGAACCCTTTGATTCCCAACGTAAGCCCAGGCAGCGCCGGTATTTCTGGCGACATCGACCAGCAATTCGACATACGCCCCAAGCATCTTCAAAAAAACCGTGCCCGCCTCCAGCCTCGTCTCGATCCCGCTAACCTCTTCCCTCAGGCCGTTTATTTTAGCGAGATTTTTTGCAACGTCATTTGCGATATTCTGTCTGATACTTTCGGGAACCGCCGTATCTTCTTCCGATTCGGCTTTTTTCCAATTTAGCCAAGCCTCGGCCTCGTCAAGCGCGGCGCCGAGGACTGTTTTCGCCGTATCAACGACTTTTTGTTCATTTTCCGGCGTCTTGTCGGCGGCGTAATCTAACTGTGCCTGCCGGTAAGTTGTATCAGCTGTGATGCGAATTTTCCCCGCGGCAAGCCAGCTTTGCTTTGCTTCTCCGGCGGTGGCGGCACTCGCCGCTCCGGCCTGGAACAGGAGCGACGCGATGACCGCGACGACTAACCATGTTTTTTTCATACTTCTTAATTTATGATAATTATTTATTTCTGGCGGGGGCGGAAGGAATCGAAATCTCCTCGGTGCCTTCCTCGGAGCCGCAAAGGACTTATGGTGTGTGGGTTCTCTCTGGCTCCGCACTCATTTGACCGAATCTACCGCACGAGCGATATATTCGGTCAAAGCGGGGGCGGAAGGAATCGAACCCTCATTCCTGGTTTTGGAGACCAGTGTTCTACCACTGAACTACACCCCCCCTATTTCAAATTTTCGTATTGGGCCATCCCGCTATTCCTAATAATCGTAATTGAAAAGCGGAGCAAGCAAATTATCAACCGGAACGTAATTATCAGTAAGAACAACCGCTTTCTTGTCTTCCGTAAATTGCTGCGTTTTATCTTTCGGGACCAAAAAACTTACTTTATCCATATCATTGTATTTTCCGTCTGATTCCAGTTTTTTGAGAACCCGGTTCCATCTTCCGGGGTCAATTTCTTCTTCTCCGGCCAAAATCACGAACGTATTCCTCTTGCTTTTTTCCCAATCAGATGAAAGCGGAGCAAGGTAAACGTGAGAAAAAACTCCACCGAGAGTTTTGACGAAAGAGCTGACGAACTGGCCGTGCTGATAATCGTCGATTACGTTAACCGCGTAGAAACCCCCCGAAGCCAGATGATCTTTAATAACTCGGTCGAATTCCAGGGTCGTTAAGTGATACGGCACCGCGAAGTCGTTAAAAGCGTCTCCGAAAATTAAATCATATTTTTTATCTTCTGGCAACTGCTGCAAAAAAATTCGCGCGTCACGATTAATACTTTTTATTTTAGTATCGGGGTTAAGACTCAATTTTTCAAAATTAAAACGGGTCACTCCCGGATCAATTTCAGAAACCTCAAGGCTGCCGGCCGGATAAAATTTTTCAAAATACCTTGGCAACGTGTAACCGCCGCCGCCAAGAAAAAACGCCCCAAAATCCTCCCGGCCGCTATCCGCAATCCAATAATCTGTCAAAAATTTGTATAACTTTTCATATTCATAGGTCAAGATATCCTCCCTCCCCGGATAAACAAAGCTGTGAATTAAATGGTCAAGTTTCAGAATGAGACCATGGGTTCTATCTTCGGCGACTACGGGTCTCGTACTAATGCAATAATAATTTGTTTCTCTGGCGCAATTTCCGGGGATCCAAAAACTCCCGAGAAAAATTAATCCGAAAACTATGTTTATCCTATTGCCGATATTTTTTTTCGGCGAACCGATAATCAAAAGGCCGAGCAGAATCAATATCGCGGCAACCCCGATTACGACAAATTTTGTGCCAAGATACGCTATAAATAAAAATCCGGTGGCAAAAGTTCCCAAAATGCTGCCGAGCGAACCAAACGCATAAATTCTGCCGACCGTCCGGCCCGTCTGTTCCAAATTTTTTAGGTCGAATTTAACTACCATCGGAGAAATGCACCCGAGAAAAAAGCTGGCGGGAAAAAATATTATTATGGAAAAAATAAAAGTAGCAAATGCCAGCGGGATATTCATCCCCCCGAGAAGCGAACCGACCGCGGGAACCAAATAAAGGACGGAAACGCTTGAAGCTCCGGCGAGTAGAAAAAACGAACCCAAAGTTTTTTTGCTAAGTTTACTGTCGGCCGCCCTCCCGCCAAAATAATTGCCCAGACTTATGCCGGCCAAAATTATTCCGATAATACTTGTCCAAGTATAAAGAGAGACGCCGAGATATGGCGCCATTAATCTTCCGGCGATAAGTTCCAAAACCATTAAGCAAAAACTGCTTATAAAAACAATAAGGTTCGGGAACCTCTGTACTTCTTGCTTTTCCGGTTCGGACATACTAAAAATTGCGCATTAAAATTCTTCTTGCGCGGCTATTTAGTTTCCTTGTGCGGAGTGTGCTTTTTGCACCACTTGCAATGTTTTTTGAGCTCCAGTCTGTTCTTTAATGTCTTTTTATTTTTATGGGAAAAATAATTGACATGCTTGCAGACAGGACACTCTAATTTGATTAAATTTTCCTGAGACATATTGGTTTTATTAATTTAAGCTGAAAAGCCAGCGGTCGGAATCGAACCGACGACCTACGGTTTACAAAACCGTTGCTCTGCCGACTGAGCTACGCTGGCAATGGGCGGGCAAGGATTTGCACCTTGGAAGGCGTAAGCCAGCAGATTTACAGTCTGCCCCGTTTGACTACTTCGGTACCCGCCCCCTGCGCTTCCCCAAACTTAGTTCGGGAACCACACTTTTAATTAAGGTGGAGCCGTTGGCCGGAATTGAACCGGCGACCTACTCCTTACCATGGAGTTGCTCTACCGACTGAGCTACAACGGCAAATATCTTAATTTTTACCCTAAGAACAAAAAAATATTCCCTGCTAGCTAATTTTGTTTCAAATACTCTTGATCCTCTCTTCAAATTCCGAAAGTTTTTGATTTTCCGGATTTACTTCCCCAAGCTTTGCCAGGGTTTTCAGGGCTAAATCCTTATTCCCTACCATTATACTTATCTCGATTAAAAAATCAAGGTTTTTGGGATTGGTCGGCTCGAGTTCGGCTACTCGCAAAAAAAACCGCAGCGCTTTTTCATTTTCCCCCTGCTGTTTAAGCAACGACCCGATATCAATCAATGTTTCCATGTCATCGGGAACCAGCTTCAATATATGGAGAAAGGTTTCCTTAGCGTTGCTATAATTTTTCTGCTCTAGATATACCGCCCCCAATTTTTTGTAGGCCTCAATATTTTTATGGTCCATGGCGATAATTTCTATATATTTTTGCTCGGCTTCTTCTAATTTACCAGAAACAAATAACTCTTCGGCGGAAAAAAATAGGGATTTTATTTTCTGTTCGACCTCCCCGGGGACCGGCGGAATATTCTCTTTGCTTTTCACATTCTTTTTTTCCCAACTGCGCGCCCACCCATACACTCCCTTGAACAAATTCTTAAAAAATAAACCCAGCGGAGAAAAAATCTTCAAAAAAATTACTCCCAGACCGCTTATTTTTCTTTCAAGACGCGAGATAATAATTTTTTCTTTCTTTGCCGCTTCTTGCTCACTTTTTATAGACCCGATATCAATCGCGGCCAGCACCGGAAACTTTCTGGCAATAATAAAAATAATTCCGGCCAGTGAAACGACTATAATAACGAGCGGAATAATATCGTAAGGAGACATAAAAAAAATTCCTAATTACTAATTACTAGTTTCCAATTTGCTCAAACTACGCCTTGCCCGCGCTGCCGAATATTTTAACCTTTTCGGCAACAACATCCGCCACCGCTTCAATCGCCGGTGATAAAACTTTACGCGGATCATACATCTGTCTGTCCGTCGCCAAAGTTTTTCTTAAAGATTCAGTAAAGGCTAACCGCAACTCGGTGTCAATATTTATAATTTTTATTCCTAATTTTACAGCTTTCCGAATTTCCCCTTCCGATATACCTGAAGCTCCGTGGAGAACGAACGGAATTTTTATTTTCCCGGCGATTGCTTTTAATCTCGCAAGATCAAGCTTGGGAACGCCTTCTCTGATTTTCATAATTCCGTGGACATTGCCAATGGAAACCGCCAAAGTATCGATTCCGGTTTTTTTGACAAACTCGGCTGCCTCATCGGGGTGGGTCATGAAAGCTTCGTGACCGGATACCTTAATTACGTCTTCGACTCCCTTCAGTCTGCCAAGTTCTCCTTGAGCCCAGACACCACGTTTATGGGCATATTGCACCGCTTTTTTAGTCAAAACAACATTTTCGCTGAAGGGCAAATGAGATGCGTCCATCATAATCGAAGAAAATCCAGCTTTAATACACCCAACAATCGACTCGAATCTTCTTCCGTGGTCAAGATGCAACGCCATCGGCGTGTGGCACGCCGTCTTTTCCGCCACACTTCCGACAATGCGGGCAATTGTTTCCAGACCGGCATAATCGATGGTTGCTTCACTAACTTGAATAATCAGAGGGGCCCGATTTTTTTCCGCTGCCCGGATAATGCCTAAAGTAATTTCAAGATTCTGCGTGTTAAAAGCGCCGAGGCCGTATTTGCCGCGTTCGGCCCCATTAACTAAATTTTTAATATGGACAATCGGCATGGATTTAATTTTTCAATTCTTTTTTTAAACAATCTCTTTTATCATTTTAACAAATTCTTCGACTTTAAGCGATGCCCCTCCGACTAAAACTCCGTCAATCATTTCTTGCCCTATAAAATCTTCGATATTTTTACTATCGACGCTCCCCCCGTAAATAATCTTGAAATGTTTTTCCACGACATCGACCGGAAAAATTTCTAACAACGCCTCGCGGATTATCCGGTGCGAGTGTCCGGCGTCTTCCGGAAGAACCGCCTGGCCGGTGCCGATCACCCAGACCGGCTCGTAGGCAATAATAATTTTTTTGTTGCCAAAAAGTTCAACACCGTGGAGCGCCTTGCCTGTCTGGCGGGAAACGATAACATCGCGCAGACCTTTTTGCCGCTCTTCAAAAGTTTCTCCAACGCAAATAATCGGAATAAGGTCGTGTTTCGAAACAGCCTTAACTTTTTGATTTACCATTTCGTCGGTTTCACCAAGGTTCGCCCGCCGTTCGGAGTGGCCAATAATCACATAACTGCATCCGACCTCTTCAAGCATCTTTGGAGAAATTTCGCCGGTGAAAGCTCCTTTTTCTTCTCTCCAAACGTCCTGGGCCCCCAAACGAAAGTTTAGCGGGTTGTCTTTCTGCAAAAGATCGTGCAAGGAAAAAAGCGAAGTGAAAGAGGGGCAAAGAACAACTTCTACCTTTCCGGAATCAATTTCACCGAGTCCTTCTTTCAGGCGGACAACAAGATTAACCGCTTCGGAAACCGTGAGATTCATCTTCCAGTTGGCGACAAAAATTGTTTTTTTCATAAAAAATCAAACTTTTAAAAATTTAGCAAATGGCGCTTCGTCGCGGAACGGTCCGATCAAGGCCAAGCTCATTTTTTTCTTCTGCATTACGTCTTTTGCGACTTTCTGAACATCAGCAGCCGTCACGGCAAAAATCTTTTTCAATTTTTCTTCCGGCGTCAAAATCTCTTTGGTTAAAAGTTCCTGCTTGGCAAACCAATCGGCCACCTGGCTTGAATCCTCAAGCGCCAGGACCATCCGGCCTTTGATACACTCCTTTGCCCGCTCGAGTTCTTCTTTATCAACTCCTCCGCGCACTACCTTGTCCAATTCCTCAAAAATCGCCCCGACTGCCGAAGTAATTCTTGTCTTGTCGAGCCCCGATTGGATAACTAAATTTCCGACGTCTTCATAAACATTGACATATGATTTTATAAAATAGCACAATCCCCGCTTCTCGCGGATAGAAATAAAAAGCCGGGAACTCATATAGCCGCCCAAAATTATCGCCAAAAGCTGCAGAGGATAAATTTCCGGGTCAAAATAGGAAAAACCGGGAAAACCGAGCGCCAATTGCGCCTGCTCGGTATCCTTATATTGGATTTTTATTTTCGGTCCGGCGCTTTTTCCTGCGCCAAAATTAAATTTGTTGAAGGCCGGCTCCACTTTGACGCCCGAAGAACCAAAATATTTTTCCGCCAAAGCAACGTCTTTCTCTCCGAATTTTCCCGCCAGGATTAAAACGAGATTATTCGGCTGGTAATATTTGTCGCGGTACTCAAGCATTTTTTTCCGGTTGAAACTTTTAACCGTTGCCACATCCCCGCTGATTTTCCAGCCGAGCGAATGATCACCAAACATTGTCTCTTCAAATAAATCTTCGATAAACATTATTGGGTTATCTTCGTACATTCTGATCTCTTCCGAGATTACTCCCGCTTCGCGCCGGATTTCTTCCTCGTCGAACTTGGAATTGAAAAGCATGTCCGAAAGCATATCGAGAGCCAGCTCGATTTTATCCTGTTCTATCTTTATATAATAGCCCGTGTGGTCGCGGGAAGTAAAAGCGTTGTATTCCGCTCCGACACTGTCCAGGTCGCGGGAAATGGCCAGGGTATCCGGCCGTTTTGTTGTTCCCTTGAACATCATATGCTCAATAAAATGGGAAATGCCGTTTACCTCTTTTGTTTCGTAGCGCGAACCAACTTTATACAAAACCAAAATCGTCGCCGCCTCGGTTCCGGCAATCGGCGCGGTAATCAATCTAACGCCATTCTTCAAAACTTTTTTTTGAAACATAAAAAACTACTAACTTAATTTCTCTTTTAAATAATCTGCCAACTCGCTAATCTTAATTCTTTCCTGCTTCATACTGTCCCTATCGCGTACTGTTACCGCCTTGTCTTCGAGCGTTTCAAAATCAACCGTCACGCAATAGGGCGTGCCAATTTCATCCTGGCGGCGGTAACGCTTGCCGATTGACTGGGTTTCGTCGTATTCACAGACGAAATGTTTAACCAGTTCCTCGTAAAGCGGCCGCGCCACTTTTGATAATTCTTCTTTTTTGGAAAGCGGCAAGACGGCAACCTTATAAGGTGCCAATGCCTTGGGTAAATGCAGAACGACACGGGTGTCGGTTTCCCCTTCTTCGGCGGTTGGTGCCTGTTCCTCATCGTAGGCCTCAAGTATCGTAACAAGAACGGAGCGGTCTATCCCGAAGGTCGGCTCGACAACGTGCGGAACGTATTTTTCTTTTGTCGCGGGATCAACATAGGAAAGATCCTGGCCGGATTTTTCCATGTGCCGTTTCAAATCAAAATCGGTGCGGTAAGCGATCCCGTAAAGTTCTTTCTGGCCGAATGGATATTGGTATTCTATGTCAACGGTGCGTTTTGAATAATGAGCCCGCTCTCCTTCCGGAATTTCGTGAAAAACGAGATTTTCCTCTTTCACGCCGAGGAATTTCAGCCAATTCTTCATTTTGCCGAGCCAATACTCAAAATGCTTTTCCCAATCGTTTGGATGGACGAAATATTCAAATTCCATCAGATTGAATTCCCGGGTACGGAAAATAAAATTGCCGGGCGTGATTTCGTTTCTAAAACATTTTCCCTGCTGGGCGATCCCGAAAGGAATCCGTTTGCGGCTTGTCTCCTGGATAATTTTATAATCGACAAACATCGCTTGAGCCAGCTCGCCGCGGAGATAGGCCGTAGCGGTCGCGTCCTCGGTCGGACCGATAAAGGTCTTAAACATCAAATTGAAATTTTTCGCCTCGGTAAAACCGTCTTTCCCGCCGCACTCGGCGCAAGCTTTGCCAATATCAATCTGGTCAGCCCGGAAACGGGCGTGGCATTTTTTGCATTCAACCAGCGGATCGGTAAATTCGGCCAAGTGCCCTGAGGCTTCCCAGACTTTCGGGTTCATGATAATCGCGGCATCAAGCCCGACCATATCGTCGCGGCTCACCACAAACTGTTTCCACCAGGCATTTGTGATATTGCGTTTCAATTCCGTGCCAAGCGGCCCGTAGTCCCATGAATTTGCCATGCCTCCGTAAATTTCCGAACCGGGAAAAATAAAACCGCGGCGTTTGCAGAGAGATACAATTTTTTCCATTAATTCGTTTTGATTTTCTTTTTGCACCATAAAAATTAGATTGTCATTAATTCCTGTTCTTTTTTATCGCCGATCGCCTTTATCTCGTCGTTCTGTTCTTTAACAAATTTTTCCAATTCTTCGGTAGCCCGGAATTTTTCGTCTTCGGCAATTTTTTTATCTTTTTCCGCTTTGGCAATTTCGTCTTTGACCGTTTCGCGGACGCTCCGCAGGCTGATGCGCGACTGTTCCAATTTTTGCCCCATGATTTTTATCATCTCTTTCCGGTTTTCCTCGGTCATCTGGGGCATGGAAAGACGGATTTTTGTTCCTTCATTTACCGGATTGATTCCGATATTGGCCATCTGGATCGCTTTTTCCATATCTTTAATAACGCTTTTGTCCCACGGCTCGACGACCAAAGTCCTCGGATCGGAAATGATAATGTTGGCCAAACCGCGGATGGGAGTTTTTACCCCGTAGGCCTCGACAATAATATTTTCGACAATCGAAGGATGGGCCCGGCCGGTCCGAAGAGATGACAATTCTGTTTTCAGGTGTTCTAAAACTTTAGCGAAATTAGGTTTGTGCGTTTCTAAAAAATTACTCATATTTTTATTTTTATTTATAGTCTACTGCTTAAACTTCGTTGTCCCGAGATAGACAATTGCTCCGTTATTCGGATCGACCGTAAGATACGTCGCCGCCCTGGTTGTCGGAAGTTTCCGCGTTACCCACCTTGTTCCGCCGTCGCCTGTTTTATAGAGTGTTGAAGTCGTGCCGTAATAAATCTCGTTTCCGTTTTGGGGATTGATCGCCGAGGCCAAGATATCGATGCTGCCAGGCGGAGTAAGAAGCTGAATCGGCTGCCAATTTACTCCCCCGTCCGTCGATTTCAGCAAACCGTAACGGGAAACCAGAAACAAGGCGTCTCTCTGGGCAAAATCCATCAACAAATTTTTAAAATTTCTTGCCCCGTCATATTGATTCAATTTTTCGCTCAAATCGGTCCAATTTGCTCCCCCGTCCGTCGATTTCCAGATGCCCCGGTCCAGCGTTGCGACATAAATAACCCGTGTATCATAATAATTAACCAAAATTTTCGCGATCTGATTTTCAAAACGTTTCGTCACCGTCCAGCTCGCTCCGCTGTCGGTTGACTTCAAGAAATCCCCGCCCGAAAGTCCGGCATAAACTATCGACGGATTGTAGGAATCGACTCCAATGGCCGTAACCGCCTGATCGGCCCGCGTATCAACATAAACGTTCTGCCAGGTACGGACACAATCCGATGTCTTAAAAATTTTGTTGCCAATAGCCGCGTAGACGTTGCACTTGTCCTTGGCATCAACCGCGACGGAATTTATTTTTCCGGCGGAAAGCGCTCCGGCCTGATACCAAGAATCACCGCCGTCCAGCGTATAAAATAAACCGTTTTCCGCGGTGCCCAAATAAATCGTCCTTGAATCCCCCGGATCAAAAACCATACTCACGACATTGACATTGGCTATAGCGGAAGGCGTTGTCGCCGCCACCGCGACTTTTTGCTGCCAATTTTCCGCTTTGTCCGTCGATTTAAAAACTCCTCCGTCGTTTCCGCCGGAAGATCCTCCGCTGAAACTGATACAGCCGGGACCCATTAAAATTAACCCCGCCGCAAACAATAAAAGGAGACGATTTTTTTTCATAGGTTATTTTGATAAATAATAATTCCAATATTACGCGAATCTACGCAAATGCCACACTCAATTCGCATGTGCGCATTCGCATTGCCGAAGCCCGAAGGGCGGAGGCGCGCTATTCGCATACTTAAAAAGAAAGCATTAAATTTTCCAAAACCAGCCGCGGATTAAAATTGTCGCCAAAGCACCTGCTGGCCTCCCCTATCCCCCGGTAAAGTTTCGGGAAAAGACTGATATCCGACCATTTGGCTATTTTTTTGATATCCTCAAAAAATATCTGGTTGGAAATCATCTCCGGACAATTTGTTTTCACAAGCGCCGCGTCCCGTAAAATTGACCTCCAGAGCGATAAAATCTTGTTTAAAGAATCTGTCAAATCTTCGGTGGCCTTATCCTTGGCAAAATATTTTTCAAAAACTCTCATTCTCCCGGTAAGGGTATCCGCTCTCATAATTTCTATAACCCCTTTTGTTTCTTCCATGTAGCTCGCCATCGCCCCTGACTCTCCCTCGCCACGGCTCTGCCAAAAATCAATCGCCACGCCCGGTTTGCCCCAAGAGGCCTTGGCAAAATTTTGCGCCTCGTCCCTGCTTGCTCCTTGACCAACCAAATATTGATAAATTTTTTCTTCGCCGACCGGCAAAAATTTTAACGTCTGACAACGCGAAACAATCGTTGCCGGAAGAGCGGCAAGACTTGAGGACAAGAGAATTATTACTGTTTTTGGCGTTGGCTCTTCCAAGGTCTTGAGAAGGCTGTTTGCCGCCTCAAGACTCATGGTTTCCGCCTCTTCTATAATAGCAATTTTATACGAGTTTAAAAAGGAGCTTAGGGACAATTTTCTTTCCAGCTCACGCATCTGTGAAATGCTGATTTCACTTGTCATTTTTTCTTCTTTCTCATCCTTCTCCCTGCGAACAAAATAAACGTCCGGGTGGTTCAAAACCGGCTGGCCAAGCAGTATTTCAACAAATTTTTCTGCAATGGTCCTTTTTCCCAGATGTTTTGGCCCATAAAACAAATAAGCGTGGGAAACTTGATCGTTTTTCACGCTTTTTTCTAAAAAGTTTATAACATTTTTATGGCCGATAATCTCACTGAAAGACATACTTTTTACTCAAGAAAATAACCTTTTGTTATTAGCTATTGACAAAACTTCTAAAATATGATAAATTTAAACCATCAGTGGCGGGGTGTGTCCCGCCTCATCGAACTGCGGAGACTTTTTTGGACGGCGGCATTCGACTCATCGAATTCAGGACTTGCGGGCTTTTAAGCTTACGCCGCTAGAAAGGATGTACCTGGGTACTTAGTTCACGAGATTCGTGATCGCCTGGGATTTCCGCGGCAGAGCTTTGAGGCCTAACGGTCTTGGCTTGCTGCTTTCCGATAAGTCCTCCGCGAAGGAGGTCGAACATCATGTACTGGGGCGGCAAAGACAAGAAGTGGCTACAGAAGCCCAGGACCGAGCATTGCGGCGGAGAAGGTGGGTGACGACGGTCATCACACTTCGGTCGCAAGATCGAACGAGTAGACCACTCGGTCTACCAGGAGCATGAGCAGAAGCGTCTGGGGAATTCCGAAGAAAACCGAACGTCTTCCTAGGCGCAAAGCCCGGGACTAAAGTGTCTGCGTCTTGCCAAGAGCAAGGATGATCGACGCGGCGCTGATGTTACCGGGCTATTTTTTTATCTTTAAAAATCTTTTACTTTTTACTTTTGGTACTTTTCCGCTCCCTCCCAAGCTAGATTGAAAATTGCCCGGAGAGCTTCACTTATCTCTTTACTCTCAATAATCACTCCTATAATTTTCCCCCGGCATGCACCAAGAGCAACTTTATTTCCATAAATAACAATATCGGTTGCGAAAGGAAATTTTTCCGACGGAATATAACGTCTCTCACTTTGTTCTCCATCTTTCCCGGAAGGCAAAACTTTACCCTTCTTGCTGGTGTAAATCACCCTAAAAACAATTTTCTCTTTCTTCATTTTCTCGACAAACTCGGAGCGGTGGCCCTTCGGATCTTGCCTGGGGAAAATCTTATCAAATTCGTCTAGGGCAACGATTTCTTCCTGGCTCTCATACTTTGATTTTAGAACGTCTTCTTGTATAGCTTTGAGCCCTTCCACTCCCTCAAAAAATCTTAAACGGGGTTTTTCCTCGGCCGCGGCAAAAAGCGTTTTTAATTCGGGCAAAATATTTTCAAATTGCCGTGTTTTTTCTTTGGCTTCCGTCTCTTCTTGATGAAGGAGGGACAACAACTGGTCCGGCGACTCGGCCGTGAAAAATCTTTTCTTTCCTTTTTCAAAAGAGCTCATTAATCCCCTTTCAATCAGAGATTCAATCATAACATAGGTCGTGGCCCGGTTAACACCGGCTTTACTGGCAATATTTTGCACCGGTGAGGGACCGAGTTCCATTGAGGACAAATACACCTTGGCCTCCTTATCTGACAGGCCTAATTTTTGTAATTCTTTCTCGAGCATAATTATACACAATTAAAATGAATTATTTTGTTATCATAGCATAAACTTATAATAAAATAAAACCCCTTAAAAGAGGCCTGTCGCAACTATTCTGTCAACAACCCTTGACAAAATTACTAAAATATGATAAAGTAAAATCGCAGCATGGGGAGTCTGGTTACAGCCTAGAACCGGCCAAGGACCGGAGTACTGCCAAACCAACGGGTAAGGCGGGAGTCCCCAACAAGGGCGTGCCGGCGCGATGACCGGCGAAGAGGCAGGTTCGCATGCAAGGGCCAAGGTGATGATACCAGCGAGGCGGTGTAGCAGTCGACGGCGGTTACCGCTTACTGGCGAGCCAAGGCCCAACTCTACGAGGGTGTTTTGACCACATCAGGTGGCAGACACCCGCATCAACGTCGAGAAAGGGAGGAACCAAAAAATTCTGATGACGGCAGCGCAGGGCGCGCAGCAGCAGGAATAGCTGCAACAACGACGACCGGGGGTGGATGGACGCAAGTTCTGAAACCCCTTCTTTTTTCCCGAAATAAAGATTAAAATTATTAAATGACGACCGACCGATTGAGCAAAAATCTTTTGCCCAGCCGGATGGCCGCCAAATTTCTTGGAGGAAGTGCGACCATCGGGGAAGGATGGTGGAAAAAGTGAGAATCCTGTTGAGCGACATGGACCCGCACCACGAGGCGCTGGTCAACGGCGACGATCCGGCCGACCTCATCGGCCCCGAAGCCGAAGCCAAGGTCGGCAGGAAGGGCCGGCGCGGCAGGGGTGTCTACCGGGACGAACGCCCGGAAGATGCCCGCGGCAGCGACATGGACACCTTCGGCGACCACGTCCGGCTGCTCGCCACGGGCGGACAGCTCGACGATCCGGCCGACGACCTCTGCTAGTAGTTCCTGCCAATCGGACCAACCGGTTCGTAACCCACCTAGTTCCAAACCCCACCAAGGCCTGCCTGCGAATGGGACTCTAAATCCTACTTGCGGACGGGCCTTCTTTTTATTCTCCTTTTCATTTTCGTAAAATTTTTCTAAATAAAAAATCCCAAAGTTAAATGGAATTTAATGCCTCGGAAGGTACCCTTTCTTATTTCAAACCCTCCAATATTTTCCACGTCTCCCGGGCGCACCTTTCCCAGCTAAACTGACTCGCGCGATCCAGTCCGCGGATTTTTAAATCTTCCCGCAGATGTTCATCGCTCAAAACTCTGGCTATGCCTTCGGCAATGTTTTTTGGTTCATAGGGATCAATAAAATAAGCCGCCTCCCCTGCCACCTCGCGGAGCGCCGGAATCCCGGAGCAAACAACCGGCGTGCCCGAAGCCATCGCTTCCAAAACCGGGATGCCGAATCCTTCATAAAAAGACGGAAAAACAAAAGCGGCAGCGCCGCTCATCAGATATGGCAAGTCTTCCGGTTCCACCCATCCCGGCATAATTATTTCATCGTATAAATTATTTTCTATAATCGCCTTGGTAACTTTTTCAAAACCAAATCCCGGCTGGCCAACCAATACAAGCTTATAAGCTGATGAGCTTATAAGCTGATGAGCTTCTTTCAAAATATTGAATGCCTCGATCAGTCCGGGCGTGTTTTTTTTCAATTCTAACCGCCCGACGCATAAAATATACGGCTGGTTTATTTTATATTTTGCTAGTGTCTTGGCTATCGCCCCTTTGTCGGCAATTATTTTATATCGGCTGCTGTCATAACCGTTCGGCACGACGGAAATCCGTCCGGCAGAAATTTTAAAAAAATCCACGAGTTCGCTTTTCGTAAATTCCGAAACGGTAATAATTTTAGCCGCGTGGCGCAGAGCGAATTTTATGGCAAATTCATGATATTTTAAAGCCGGCCATTCATAAACTTGCGGCAAACGCAGAAAAGCAACATCGTGGCAGGTCGTCACCGTTTTTTCGGGATGCAAAAAAGGCAATGTGTGGGCCGGAACGAAAAGAATTTCCGGCGGATGGCGGCGCATTTCCCAGGACAATCTTATTTGCGTCCAAAGTTTCTTGGGCCGCCAGGAGAGAATTTTACTCTGCCAATTTTTCGGAATATCCCCGAGTTCTCCCCGTAATTTTTCCCGCGAATACAAAATAAACTGATCTTTTTGACCAGCATTTTTTTTTAATTCTTGGATCAAATGGTAAGAATACCACTCGGTTCCGGTTTTTTCTGATTTATTGGCGCGCGAAGCGTCAATACCGATAAGCATAGTAAATCTTTTAGCTTATTTTGTCGCCAAAATACTTCTCTTATACGATTCGAGATTTTCTAGCGCTATGCCCGTGCCTTTGGCTACGCAAAGTAGAGGATCGTTTGCCACGTAAGTGGGAATCCCGGTCGCCTGAGAAATCAACTGATCGAGATTGCGGAGCAAGGCTGTGCCCCCCGAAAGAACAATCCCCTTATCAATAACATCGGCCGAAAGTTCAGGCGGAGTATTATATAAAACTTCTTTTACCGCGGCCATCATACCTTCGAGTTCGTTCGTTATCGCCTCCGTCACGTCGTCCGAGGTAACAAGAATCGTCCGCGGCAATCCGCTAATCATATCACGGCCCCGGGCTTCCATTTTCAATTTTTCTTCCATATACATAGCCGAACCGATTTCTATTTTGATTTGTTCGGCGGTCCTCTCGCCGATAGCCATCCCATATTTCCGGCGGATAAATTCTGCAATTGCCGTATCAAGTTTATTGCCGCCGATTCTGACCGAGGCGGATGAAACTATCCCGCCCAAGGAAATAACGGCCATTTCCGCCGTTCCCCCGCCAATATCAATAATCATATGCCCCGAAGCGCTGCCGATCGGAATATTTGCGCCGATCGCCGCGACAATAGGTTCTTTGATAACGTAAGCCGCTTTGGCTCCGGCGGCAATCGTCGCGTCGATCACGGCCCTTTTCTCGGTTGAAGTAATCCCGGCCGGGACGGCGACCATAACTTCCGGACGAAAAAGCCGGACTCCGCCCAAAGCTTTATTGATAAAATACCGAAGCATCGTTTCGGTTGTTTTGTAATCGGCGATCACGCCGTCTTTCAACGGCCGGCGGGCGACGATTGTTTCCGGCGTTCTCCCGAGCATTTCCTTGGCTTCGTGCCCGACTGCCAAAATTTTTCTATCAGAAACAGAAAGCGCAACCACCGAAGGCTCGTTGATAATGATGCCCCTTTTTGGAACATGCACCAAGACGTTTGTTGTCCCAAGATCGATGCCGATCTTTTTTCTGAACATATTTAACTTGGCTAAAATTTTATTTCCAATTCCTTGTCTATTCTCAGGTCTGTCTGGAGCTTATAAGTGTTATTGCCCCACTCCTTGGATTCCTCGGCCGGTACGGCTTGCTTAATATTTTTACCAAAATCAAGGTTTAAAGTCAAGGGATGTCCGGCGGTCCCCGCCTGCTTCTGGACAATTAATTTATACAACCCTTGGTCGATTTCCGATTTTATTTTATCCGGCAAAATATATTCAAAACTAAGGGTCCGCTCTTCACCAGGTTCAATTGAAATAAAAGCGCCGAAATATGTTTTCCCTAGTTCCTCGCCGACATCGACTTTACCGGGCCGGCGGGCAGGGTCTGAAATTTTGTCGTTTTCCATCATGCCCGTTCCCCGGACGAGAGTGCTGCCAGCCGGAACATAAATTCTCGTATAGGTCCGGTAGCGGGTCGTTTTCCAGGTAAAGGTTCCTTTATTTTTATAAACCATCTCAACTTTAGCGTGCAGCTTTCCATCCCCGCCCAGCGCGAAAGAATAATTTATTTTTTTCTCCATTACCCCGTCGGTTTTTAAACTCGCGAGGTTGGCGTCGACTACCATCAAATAATCCGTTTCGGCGTTTCTCACCGCCCCATCCCATCCCTCACGGGCAATAATCGCCTCAAGCTCCGGGACCTTGCTCCACACGAGGAAATGGCGTTCAGCTAAGGCTTTCTCCGCTACATCCATGAGCCCTGGCCAGCTTGAAGAGGGCAAATTCGCCAAGCGCTCAAAAATTTTATCACCCAACTGCCCGACAATATCCTTGCGCCGCCACTCGGGAATTCCTTTCTCATAATATTCTTTTTCTACCTTGTACTGTAAAACTTCCATCAAATTTTCCGGGGTAAAAGTCGTACCGTCCATTTCTATATTCCCGACAAGCCGTAAAATATTTTCCATAAAGACCGGAGTTATGGCAACCACGGCGTCTATTTTTTTCTCTACTCCGCGTTCAGCGTGGTAAAACCATTCGGCTTTGGCTGCTGCGGTTGGAAAATCAGGCGACCAGTTTGAGTCGCGCATAAACCAAGCCCCGACTTTAAGGTATTTTTTTATCGGGGGAGGCGGCTCAATTTTCAGGAAATTAGTTGCCGGGCCATCCAGGGTATAAATATTTTCCGTTTCAAATGTTTTAACTTCTCCGTCACGGACTTTGACAATACCGTAAGTCCCGATAAATCCTCCTGTCGGCCTCATCTCGTCACTGTTCTGCAATAAAAATAAATAAGTTTTTTCTTCCGGATAACCGGCCAGCTGCGGCAAAATTTCGGCGGCGGGAATCGCCTTGTCAACCGCCGTCTGCAATTTGAGCAAGGTTTCCCTGACCATTTTTACGACCTGAAAAATTTGCCCGACGACTCTTTCTTCTTTTATTTCATCGAGCGATGAGAGCGCCTGTCCTATTTTTAATTTGGCTGCCGTAAGGCGAGGAACGGATTCGAATAATTTCTGAAGAATTTCCCTCTTCCTCTCCGGGGTAAGATCCGAAAAACTCGTCTCCTTGCTTATCGCCGGCACTCCCCCAAGCGTTGATTCGGCTTCTCCCGCGACATTAACAATATCCCCAAAAACTCCGACTACCTCCTGCAGGGCGGATGTAGTTTCAATGCCTGTTTCTATCAAATTTTCTATTGCTCCGTATTGATCTGCCGCCCAAGGCACAAGCTTCAAAAATCCCAAGCTGCCGAAGCGGACTTGCGCTGCCAGAAAATCGCTTTTTGCCTCGGACAGATAAAGATTTGTATTGGTAAAATCCAATGATTCCGCCCGGCCGACCGCGAGCTCGAGGTTCTTCTTTCCCGAATCGGCTAAATTGTAAACATCACGGATGGTCCAAAAATAAATAGCCGAAAAAATCAAGCTTGCCGCCAATACCGTGGCAAAAAAGTAAAAAATAATTCTAACGAAGAGAAAAGCTCTTCGCTTTTTTGCCCTTTCCGGATGTAGGGCATCCAAAAAATTTGTCCCCCTAAATTTCATAAAAGAACCGTAAATAAATTTAAACTTTTTTTTCTTTTTCTATTTTTCTCCACTTCGCGAAATATTTTATCCAGCTTGCAAGATGAATCCTGGTAACTTTTTTAAAAATTCCGCTCCACCATTTTCCTTCGGCCGACTCGCGCCGGTGAAAATGAATAACCGAAACAAGCGGATAATAAATCGCTTTCCATTTTTTTTCCCACATGCTCCGGCATAAATCCACGTCGTCAAAATAAGCGAAATATCTCTCGTCCAGCAATCCTACCTCGTCCAGCGCCCTACGGCGGATCAGCACGCAGCCGCCCAAAAGCCAATCGACTTCCCTGGCCGAAGCGTGATCAAAATCTTTCATGAAATACGAGTCCAGCTTCTTTTTGGCAAAACCAAATTTTCCGATGGGCGTCCGGCGGTAAACCGGCTCCCAAAAATCAGGGAACCGATAGCACGAATATTGCAAAGATTTGTCCGGGTTTAGGAGTTTCGGCCCGACAATGCCGACATCCGGCCGGCTGTCCATAAATTCGACCAATTTTTCAAAAACTCCCTCAAAAACCACTATATCCGGGTTCATTATCATAATATAACGGCCGGTTGCCTCTTTTATTCCGAGATTGTTCCCCTTAGCATATCCCAAATTTTTGGACGAGGCTATAAAACGGATATCCGGAAAACTTTCCTTCATCATGGCGGGCGTTCCGTCGCCGGAAGCGTTATCAACAACAATAATTTCAAAATTAATCTTTGGCCGCGACATTTCTATCCCCTTAAGACATTCCTTAAGAAGCCCGCGCGCCCGATAATTCAAAATTATAATCGATAAATCCATAGACGGATCCTAGTCTAAGATTAGTTTAACCATTTTTTTATCTCCAAAACATTAATTTTTCTGTGTGCCGCAATCCATTTTCTTTTTTTCAACATTTTCGGCAGTTTTTTAAAAAATTCCCCCAAGCCTCCGAGCGTCTTTGGTTCAAAAAATAAAAGGTAAATAAATTTTTTAAACTCGTACCACTTTATGCGGTATCCGTACCGCAGGCAAATACCAGCCGGGACATTTTTAACTAATAAGAAAAGATGGTTTTTGTAAGAGTGGTAGTTTACGAAGGATGATTTATTTTTTCTCTGACGCGCCGCTTCCGCGTCGCTTCCTCTGTTGCTTCTTGCCGTACGGTCATGATACCCTCTCGCTTCCGGCAGGAACCAAGCCTTCCATCCGAAAAGCCACAAACGGTAAGCCAAATCGATATCTTCCTTGTAGCTGAAAAAATCGGGATCAAAGTATTCTCCTAAAACCGCGACCGATTTGAGGGCACTCCGGCGATAAACCGCCGCGGCTCCGGAAACACCGAAAACTTCAAAAGGTTTGTTCCATTTTTCTCCGTCTTTCTCTCCGGCACCGAGTTCGGCAAGCCGATGATTTTTCCAAATTTTGAGGCCCGCCGAATCAAGCATATCAGTTTTTTTATTATTACAGAAATCCCAGCGCAACAATTTCCCAGTCACCGCGCCAACCTCGGGATGATTATCTAAAAACCAAACTATCGATTCAAGAAAATCCGGCTCAAGAATTATATCCTGGTTCAATATCAGGACGTAATCGCTTTCCGTGGCCCTAATTGCCTGGTTGTGCCCGGCAGCAAAACCGATATTTTTATCATTAAAAACGATTTGGGTATTGGATACCGGATATTGGATATTTTTCAGATAATCCCGTGTTCCGTCCGTCGAACCGTTATCCAAAATAAATAAGGAAAAATCCCTAAACGTCTGTTTGGCTAACGAATCCAAACAAAAGGGCAAATATTTTTTCCCGTTCCACGCCACGAGATTAACTGAAACTTTCATCGGAAATTATAAATTAGTAATTATAAATTTTACTTTCTGGCCTTTTCCGTCACCCAAAAACCGAGATATTTACCAAACATCAGCCTTGTCTGCGCCTCAACCGCGGGAATTGAACCGAATAAAATCAACGATACCGGCAGGAGAACCCATTGCAAAAGCATGACAACAAATTTGAATGGGCTTTGCTTTTTCGGCCTCGGCGGCAGGAGAAACAAAAAAAGAATTGCCGAAACGCACATGCCGATCATGGCCGCGGTCAAGAGCCAATGTAAAACCAAGGGGGCCGTCTGAAAAAAGGCCGTTGTTCCGATTCTCTCCTTTCCGACCCAAAGCGGTAATTTGCTTAAGAGAAACATTAAAATCGGGGCGGTAGCCCATGAATACATTCCCTCACTCAAATTCCAAAGATATTTAAATCTTTTCCAAAAAGGAATTTTTGGAACCTTAATTTCTCCGCTGTTTGTTTTCAAAGTCGCTCTTTTAAAATGCCAAACCATGTAGGGAAAATGTTCAACGCCCCAGGCCCAGCGCCGTTGCTGCTTATAGAGATTGACCAAACTTTTCCACGGTGTTTCGGCCATAACCGTATCCATCGAAACCGGAATATACATCGGTACCACTTCAAAATCTCCGCCATAGCGGATAAAGCATTGGAGAAAAATCCTTGAATCGTCGGTAACAATGTCCTTTTGCCAAAAATCAACGTCAACCACCGCCTTGAAAGCAATACTGTGCGAAGAGAAAGTGAAAAGCCGGTCGGGTTTGGCAAGTTCGGTCAAAAGCCAAAAAGTCGTGCCAAAAGCCGCCACTCGCATCAGAGACAGTGACTCCCATATATTGTTATTATAAAGGGCTACCGGCTGAAAAGCCGCCCGCTCGCGCTTCGGATGAGTTATATATTTATAAGCCAGACAGGAAAAATATTCCGGATGGACGCAAGTATCGCTGTCAAAATAGGAAACGATAACTTTTTCGTAAGGAATATGAAGTTCATCAATCAATTCCTTGGCCCGCAGGCCGGCCCAATGGGCGTTGGCTCCTTTGCCTTTGATTTCTCCGACTAAACCGTCGGGATGCATAGTCGTGAGGAGCCGGAAAAATTTTCCCCCGAATTCTTTTTCTACAATTTCCTTATTCTTTAAAAAATTTTCTTTCATCCTTTCCTCGCCGGATAAAACGACAATCATTTTATCAAGCGGATATTTTGACGCCGCCAAATTAAAAAAAGTCGAGCGCAATACTTCGATCGGCTCTTTTGAAGTCGGCATGATGATCAGGTGATAATAATTTTCCCAGTCCGGCAAAACGCGCACTTTTGAAAACCAATCCGTTTTTATATCCGCCTGAAAACGCCTCCATGAAATGGCCATGTAAAAAACAAAATAGAAAACCCTAAAAAGCCAATAAACGCAAAAGACGATAACAAAATAAATTACCCACATCGGCTTCACAAACGAAAGAACGATTGCCAAAACAAAAGTCAGCCAGACCAAGGCGCCCGGAATAATTTCTAAAATTCTGTATTTTTTCTTATCAGAAATCCTCATAAAAAACAAAAAAATCTACCGAAGAGATTCTTGCTTAAAACCTTAAAAATAAGCCTAATTTAAACATAATTTGGCTCAAAATTCTGTCTAAATCATAACCCTTTCAGCCTATTTTGTCAACCCCGTCCGAGATATGGGCGGGGCCAACCTAAAAATAAAACCGGCTCAGTCGGAAGACCGAAGCCGGTATAGATAGACGCGAATCAGTGCGCCCTGTTTTGCACTCTGCTTTTTCTCGCCTCGCCGCGCAGACGGCGGAGAACGCGCCAGATGAACCAGTGGTAGACCGTGACCAAGGCCTCGAAAGTGAGGCCGATGGAATCCACACCTTCGCGGCTGATAATGCAGGGTTCCTGGCAGCCGTCTACAACTACCCGGAAGTGCACCTGGATGTGATGCTCTTCGCGGCTATCGCTCTGCGCCGCGCCGACCGCGTGAACGGCGTAACTGGCCGTTTTGATTTTGGCAAGCTCCGGGCCGATTTCCGGCCAGCGCAAAACGATCGCTTCGCGAAGAGTAGTTTCCATGATGTCAATCGATCCCATTCTCCCTTCATAGGCAATCCCTCGCTTGGACTGCCTCACGGCCTGTTCTCTCGCGTGGACGATGGGCTGGCCGTCGAGCAGAAGGGAAACCGTCATCTGCAGACGGCTTTCACCGCGCTTCGCGTCCCCTTCACCCATTGACCAAAAGGAATTGTGGAAATCGCGGCTTTGGACCTCGAACTGCGGCGCTTTGCCGGCCTCGATTGCCTCTCCGAGTTCCCGCTCGATTACGCTGATTGGCCCGCTTTTCCTTTTATCCTCCGACACTCCCACACCCTCCTTTTTCATTTCAAAAAGCGGATTCCTTGTCCGCCTTGAATAATTTACCATAAGATACGAGAAAAGCAAGGGGGCGGAAGGAGGCAGGCCTCTTTTTTTTAAATTTTGCTTTTTTGCGTATACTTCGTGTTATCTGCGCTCGCTCGAAAATGAAATTGAGATTTCCCCTCTCTCCCTCGCTTAATGCTTAATAATAAAAAACCAGCTAACTCTGCGCCAGCCGGTTTTTCCTTGAATTTTATTTCATGTGCTTTTGAATATCAGCCCATTTACCCTTTAACTCGTCCATTAATTCTTTGATTTGTTTCGCGGCCATTTTTTTCTTTTTGCCGTATTCAGCCACTACTTTTTCCACCATCTCCTCATATTTTTCCTTGCTCATCACTTTCATTTTCTCAACCTCTTTCAGAAGTTTTGAAAAAAGATCGGATGACATCTTTTTCAATTCCGCGCGTCGTTCCGCGCCGGTTTTCTTGGTTGTTAAAAGCGCGGCCGCCGTACCGATCAAGGCACCAAGAAGGGCGCCTTTAAAAAATTCTTTCTTGCCCATAGTTTTATTAAATTATTTATAAAAAACTATTATTCTCCTCATTATCAAACCATTTTTATTTTTTAAATAAGGGCCCGGGAAATCGAACCAAACTCTCCTGAAAATGTCTTTTGGCATTTTTTTTATTTCTCTAAACTCGGGATCGGCTAAATAAATATTCTTTTTGTCCAATCCAACCGCGACAGAATAATGGCCGTCGTCTTTGGAGAACCAATCCACGATAACCGGAGTATTTTTGCGCAAAAAACCGTTTATATCCCCGAAATCCGCATTATTTTTAAAGAAAAATTTTAAGCCTAATTTTTTGGCCGCCCGCCGGAAACCGGGAATTCTCATCCCGCTAGTTTCCCGATTTTTGCAAATCTTTCCGATCTCCGCCTCACTTTTCTTGATACCGTAAAAATCCAAAATTATTTTGAGCGACGCCGGACCGCAAAATCCCGGTCTCTTTTGCCGGTAGGGTTTTATTTTAAGCATATTGTTTCTATTATTTTAGCACGGATTGCAAAATAAAAAAATCCCGTACTCTGTCCGAAAACAAAATACGGGATGAGATTCTGTCCTCCTGCCCGGCCTCTCACACGACGACATCGCGGATATGCCAGACAATAGAGAGGACGGCGAAAACAAGCGCCGCCCAAAGAAAATAGTTAGCAAGATAAAGAGTCCAGCCAACGCCGGCCGCAAAACCGATTACCCCGGCCGACTGGCACCACATCTTCATCTTGCCGAACGAATTGGCTTTCCCGGATTTTCCAAGCCACATCTTGATGGGACGCCCGACACTGAGAAAAATTTCCGTACCAAAGATCGCCCAGATGAGCACGGCCGGAAAATAATCCCAGCCGTAGATCAGGAGCAACCCGACAATCAGAAGTTTGTCGGCATAGGCATCGAGCCATTCGCCATTTGTACTCTGCTCCCCCCTGAGGCGCGCTACGGCACCATCCAGGATATCGAGGAAGACGGCCAAACCCAAAAATACGACTGCCAAGACGTTCAGGCCGTGCCAGAGAAAAGCCGCAACTGGAGCAACCATGGCAGCGCGCGCGTAAGTCAGATGATTTGGCTTTACTGACTTGGGAATACACTTGGCAATCGGTGCCACGAGCCGATCGGTTCCGTGAATTTCCCTCTTGGCTTCCACCTCTTCCCTCCTTTGTTGGCCACTTTTGGGCCTTCATTTGTCCTATCACAAAACAATTATTTAGGCAACAAAAAAACCGTCCGAAATGACGGTTTTTTGCTTTAAAATAAAGAATTATTGGGCCAAAGGCAGGACGCTTAAATTGGCATTTGTAATACCCAATCCCAAATTTCTCATGACCGCAAAAGCATCGTCCGGACGGCCGAGGTAATATTTTTTCCTGTCTTTGGGATAGATATAATATGCTTCGCCGTGCGATTCCACATCCAATAAAATTTTTCCGGAAACGCTCGCCGGAAAATAAGTCGTGTTTTGGATAAAATCATGAGTTGCCCCGAGCCCCAGCGTCCGCATGATATTAAAAGCGTCAGCCGGACGGCCGAGATAATAGCCCTTTTTGTCCGTCGGATAATAATAGTATGCCTCGCCATTTTTTTCTACGGCCAAAAAAATGTATCCGATATATTTTGCCAAACTTGCGGCCGAACTGCCGCTTGAAGTTCCAGAAGTATTGGTCAGCGCCTTTTCGGTAATTTGCATCAAAACCGCGCCGACCCAGCCGATCGTTCCGTCGGCCAGTTCCACTTTATACCATCCGTCGGTTTCTCCGACAACTTTTATCACCGAACCCTTTACCACCGTCTTCAAGATCGTCGAATTCGCAGTACACGGCTCATTCCTGACATAAGCGCTGATAATAACTTCCCCGCGCAAATCCCGCTCATAAATTGGATCGCAGCCGCAGCATTCTTCGGCCGAAACAAATCCTGCCGGCAAAATTAAAATCGCCAGCCCCGCTAAAACAACAAACAAAAATATTTTTTGGGTCATATTTTTTTGTTAATTATGATTTTATTTAAAATTTATCTATAGATCCGCTGCTCCATTCATTATTTTAACTGAAAATGGCCTCCACGGCAATTTTTAATTGCGCCTCATTAAGAGTAACGAAAAAATGTTCAAAATATTTCCCATAAAGCAACCTTATTTCCATAAAAACTTATCCACAACCCGCCTTTTTGATTATCTTCCCGTAATAATGTATAATTTAACCATAAAAGGACCAAATGCGCACCTTAAGTTTTGGTATTTAAACTAAAAAAATAATTAATAATTTTTTACTCAACCCTATGTCAATCTTCCTGTACGAATTCTTCTACTTCCTGGCCTGCTCTTTGGCCATCCTGGTAAGCATTTCTTCCGCCGTGTTGTTCTTCACAACATACCGGCATGAAAGAAAAATGCAGACCGGCTGGCGCGCCCTCGGCTTCTTGCTACTCGCAGGAGCTTTTTTATTTTTAATAGTGGAAAGAAAAAGCCCGGCGATGGGAATTTTCGCCGTCACGGTCCAGGCGATTGCCTTTTTCATGATTTTCAGAGGCGTCTTGGCCGAACCAAAATTATTACATTTAAGACAAATTACTCCGGATGAAAAAAAATCAGATGCTGCGAGAAAAAAATTCTGGAACAAAGATCTCGTAAGAAAAACTTTAATTTGGGTTGCGACTTTTCTTATTTTAATTTCCGTTCTTCTTGTCCCCGGCTATCTATACATAAAATCCTTCCTTGCTTCGATTATTGAAGCCCTGACGGCTGGCTTTATTGTCGCGACTATTGTCCTCCAGGTAAGACGTTATTTGCGGGAAAGGGCTGGCACAGAGCCAAAAGAACGCCGGCAAAACCTTTACCCTCTCGTCGGCTATGTTTTTCTCTTTATCCATAGCTTGGCAATGATCTTCAACCGACTGCCAGACTCAAACATTGTTTTCCTCCGAAAGCTGTCTCTCGAGTACAGCATCGCCTGGCAAATCGGCGTTCTGGCAATCTTCTTGGCCTTTATCTATTTGGGGATTTGGGCCTGGAATTTCATCAAGGTCAGACCGTTCCTCAAAACTTATGTGGTCTTCATCTCGACGGTTATTTTGGTTGCCGCCCTAGGCGCTCTTATTTTTACCTTCTTCATTTTTAAAATAGTAGAAAAAAATAATCTCGATTTGATGTTAAAGGGAGCTGAAACCGAATCGATCATAATGAACGACCGCGCCAACACGGCAACCTTTGTCGCCCGGCTCGCCGCTCTGGACGAACAGATAATAAAAGGCGTCAAAAGCAACGATTATAACGCCATTGATAAAATTGCCCAAGGTTATCTGAAGAGCGCGAACGTAGATATTTTAAGAATATATAACGGATTCGGAGAAATCATAGACAGCCCGAGCGACCCCAGGGATAAGGGCAAAGTTCTGGCCAACGACAGCTTGGTTGCTTACGCCTTAAAAGAAAAATCACTGATAAGAACCTTTGACAACTACCCCGGAATTTTGTCGGACTTTATCGTTGTCAGAGCCGTCCACCCGATTATCGTGAATAATACTGTTCTCGGAGCAGTTGAGGCCGGCTACAAGTTCGACAACGCCTTTGTCGATTTTTCAAAAGAAAACACCAACCTTGACGTGACAATTTATACCGGGCCTAAAATATCCGCAACTACCATAAAGACCCTTGACGGTGTTTCCAGGTTTGTGGGAAGCGAGGAAGCGGACAGCGACATATCTAAACAAGTTCTGGGCTCCGGCCAGAATTTCACCGGCACCATCGACAGATTCAGCGAAAATTATTACAGCGCTTTTAAACCGGTCCGCGACACAAACGGAGAAATTATCGGTATGGTTGCCGTTGGTACGCCAACGTTTATTTTACTTGAAGAAACCCGGCAAAAACTCCTTTCAACCCTGATCATAATCGCCGCTATGTCAGCCCTGATATCGTTAATCGGATATTACATAATGCCGCGAGCTGAACAACAGCAGACTCAAATATTGCAATAAAATAAAAAATAATTTAATTATACTAATATGCACATCTTCGGACTGAAGCTAAAAACCATCAAGCTGGCTGGCTTTGTGGTTTTGTCATTTCTGCTGCTTAGCACCGCCGCCCTTGCGGTTTACATGAACGATTCCGCTTACGGCAGAGTCACCGGATTTTTTGAAAAAATTATTTCTCCCACTGAGAATAATTTCGTTCTTGAATTTAACTCTCCGCAGCATTTTACTTACAATGTTGAAAAAATCGACGTTAAGAACCGGGGAGCGTCTCTTTCCAGTCCCAAGGACACGGCCAGCATTATTAATTTGATCCCGCTAAAAATCGACCCCGGTTCAAAAATTGTCGGTTTCAAGGAAAAAGCGGTTAAGTCAAGGGGAACGGAAGTAGCCTACCAAATTACCAGCGATTTCAAGGCTTGGTATTACTTTAACGGAAAGGAATGGGTCCCGGCCGGAAATTGCGAAAGTTGCGTAAATAACGAAGTGGAGATTAACAAAAATATTGGGAAATTCCCCATAAAATCGGACGGAGTCCAAATTAAATCTTTCTTGTCCAATAACCTGGGCAGCGAAAGCCAGGTTATCCTGAAATCGCTTGAATTTAAAATAGCCGGAAGGCAAGGGAGTTTGACCAAAAATGATGCGGACAAACTGCTTTTTGTCAGAGCGGCTCTCGCCGGCAAAGATCACGAAAATAAAATCGTGATTTGCCATTACCCGCCCGGCAACCCGGAAAATCCCCAAACCATTGAAATCGACGAAGACGCTTGGTCGGCCCATCAAGAACATGGCGATACTCAAGGAGCCTGTTCGGAAGGTAGCCCGGTTTGCGGTAACGGTAACACCGAAGAAGGAGAACAATGCGATGACGGAAATGTAGAAAATGGCGACGGGTGTTCTTCGGAATGCAGAAATGAAGAAAGTATCCCTGTTTGCGGCAATGGAATTAATGATCCTGGCGAGGAGTGCGACCCGTTGGCGCAAAACAACAATTGCATAGAGAACGAAATTTGTTCTTCCTCTTGCACCTGTGAGCTTGCTGAAGAAAAAATAACCATTTGTCATTTTACTAGTTCTGAAACCAATCCTTATAACGTAATAACTATTTCCGTAAATGCCGTCCAGCCTCATTATAGTCATCACGGAGATATTATCCCGATTACCGACCTAAACCAGGACGGCAATATTGACGAAGCGGATTGCGCGGCGGCAGCCGGCCCGGTTTGCGGCAATGAGATTATTGAGGAAGGCGAGCAATGCGACGACGGCAACACACAAAATGGTGACGGATGTTCTTCTGCTTGCCAAACCGAGGAAGGAAACAAAATCACAATCTGCCATTACCCGCCCGGCAATCCGGAGAATCCCCAAACCATTGAAATTAATGAAAGCGCCTGGCCAGCCCATCAGGCACATGGCGATACCCTTGGACCTTGCTCAATCTGCGGCAACGAAATTCTGGAAGAAGGAGAAGGATGCGATGATGGAAATACGGAAAATGGAGACGGATGTTCATCTACCTGCCAACCCGAAGAACCATGGGATAAATCAAATATAGAGGTGGAAGGGGTTTGTGTTGAACCTAATGTTCTTTTTACTATAACTAACACCGGCGATCCCTTGATCGGCGATATGGCCGGACCGAGTGAATATAGAATTTATCGCGATAATACTCTCGAAAGAACCGGAACCTTCCAGCTCGCCGGCGGCCAAAGCCTTCAGATTGTTTTTGATAATGCCCTGGGCGACAAGATTACCCTTCAGGCAGACCAGCGCCCCGGCCACCCCCAGGGAGGATATGCGGAAACAATTGTTAACCATTGCGGCCAATGCCTTTGCAACGGCGGCATCTCGGAACTTGTTGTTCAATATGTCGGACCGCAAAACGGCGTTACCGTTAACGTCTACGCCCAACAAGGCCATAATCCCCTGATTACCACCTTCAACAACGTGCAATTCGGCGATATTTTAAGAGTCAGCGGTTCCGGACTGCCGGCCGAGAAACTTGACCATGAAACTTACTTTGAAATTCCTAACTCGGATATACCCGATTCTACCATCCCGACTTCTTGTCTTGAGGAGATAATAGACAATACCTACGGAAGCTTCTATGTTGTGAGCCACACCGATAAACATGGGCATTTCTGCGGCAAACATGTTGCGCAGGGACCAACAGCCAACGACGACAACGCCACAACACCATTTAACACGCCTGTTGATATTGCCATCTTGGCTAATGATTTTGATCCCGACGGCGGCGGTTTGAATTTGAATTCCGTAACCATCGACACTCCTCCCCTTCACGGCATAGCTGTTTATAATTCGGCAACCGGCATTGTCACTTATACTCCGACTAACGGTTTCACCGGTATTGATACTTTCACTTACACGGTTTGTGATCTTGACGATCTCCTCTGCGATAGTGCCACTGTAACAATCGGCGTCGGCACCGAAAAATTCCCGCCTATTGCGAACAACGACAGCTCATCGACTCCGATAAATACGCCCGTCGATATAACTATCCTGTTGAATGACACCGACTTGGACGGAACAATTGACCCAACGACCGTCCTCATCACCATCCTTCCCTCCAATGGCAATGTTTCCGTAAACCCGACAACCGGAGTCGTCACCTACACGCCGAATCTGAATTTCATCGGAACGGACACTTTCAGCTACAAAGTCAAGGACAACGACGGATTATGGTCAAACGTGGCCCTTGTTACGGTGAATGTCGGCGCTCCCCAGGGAAAGGCTAACAATGATCAGGCGACTACTTGCCGAAACACCTCCATCACAATTAATGTTGTTGCCAACGATTCAAGCAATTTCAACCCGCCCGCCACTCTAACCGTAACGCAGAATCCTTCTCACGGAACTATTGAATCGATCGATCTTGCCTCCGGCAAAATAAAATACATGCCGGACACTGGATTTTCCGGAAATGACAGTTTTGAATACCGGGTTTGTGACAGTACCGCTTTTTGCGATAAAGCAACTGTTTCGGTAAAGGTTAACATCTGCGGTGGCGGCGGCTCCAACTATCCTCCGGTCGCCCTGCCTGATAATGCCACCACCCCGATAAATACGCCCGTTAACATTGATCTCGCGGCCAATGATTCCGATCCGGATGGAAACCTGGATAAAAATTCCATAATTTTGATTTCACCTTTTGCCTTGCACGGAGTAGTCAGCATTTTAAGCAACGGCGTGGTTACCTATACCCCCAATCCGGACTTTACCGGAACCGATACATTCTATTATCAAATCTTTGATACTACCAGCCTGTTCGCTTCGGCGCAAGTAACAGTTACCGTGACTGGCGGCGGCGGAGGCGGCGGCGGTGGTGGTGGAACCCCTCTCCCGCCCATAGCCAGAGATGACGCAGCAACAACCACAGTTAATACTCCCGTAACCATTTTGATTTTAGCTAATGACTCAGACCCTGACGGTACTCTTGTCCCCAGCACCGCTCAAGTTATTGCCGGCCAAAATCCAAAACATGGCACGGTCGCGATAGTTAACGGCGTAGCCACTTACACCCCGAACCCTGGCTTTACCGGAATAGACGATTTCCAATATCAGGTCTGTGATAACGATGGACTGTGCGCCTCGGCTAAAGTTACAATCATAGTTTCCAGCCCAATCGTTGCTCCTGTCTGCGGAAATGGTATTCTTGAACCTTCGGAAGAATGCGACGACGGCAACGCGGTCGGCGGTGATGGCTGTTCTCTCATTTGCACAATCGAAGCCCCAATTCCGGCTCTTATAATCCAGCCTTTGGTTCTCACCCCGACCCCTCCTCCGCCGCCCTCACCCGGCATCAGGATTTTTGGGCAATTCTGCGGCCAAGTTTATTCGACGCCGAACGTAACCTTTGCCGGTTCAGTTGACCTGCCTATCGGCCAAATTATTTCGCTCGAATATTCTCTGAATAACGGTTTAAGCTGGAATACTATTTCTCGGTTCACAAGCGCCGGAGCCGCCTCGACTCTGTTTAATTTTACCGTCGCTGATGCCAGCCCGGGAAACTATTTAGCTGTAGTCAGAGCTAATACTACAACCAGAGGAATTATCGCCTCTTCGTCTTGCGGCTTTACCGTTCGGTGCGACTTGGCAATCGGAGCTAATCAATTTGTCTTGAGCGCAAGCCAATCGCCAATGTCCCGAGCCGGCGTTGTCCAATTCGAAGTTGGCAAACCCCAGACAATTTATCTTGAAGCAAAGTGTGCAAGCCTTGGCCTCATAAAAGACACGTCAACCCAAAAAGAATACCCCCTCTCTTATGACGGCAATCTCAAACTTTGGACTACCAGTCTGCTCTTTTCTCAGCCGGGCACCTACTCTCTCGAGGCTTTGATTGCGAATGATCTCGGCGAATCTTACAGCAGAAAAATTAACACTGCTTTTGTCTCTGGCAACCTTGCCGTTTCCGATGCTGCCACTGGCCAGCCGATTAATCGGGCTACGGCCACCATCTTCGCGAAGGATCCGGCTACCGGTAAATTCAACAACTGGCAGGGTTCCACCTTCCAACGGGAAAATCCCTTTGCTATACCCCAAGGATTGTCCGTTGTTCTTCCCGGAGGAGAATATTATGTTACCGTAACGGCCGCCGGCTATAACTCCGTTGATTCCTTGATTGTCGACATTACCCAGCAAAGTGTTGTAACCGCAAACATAAAATTGACTCCGCGCGAATCGGTCCTGGAACGGCTGACAAGACTAACTGCCCCCGGGGGTGAAATCGAAAACTTCACCTTGAATGTTTCACCTTTGCCCGCTGAAACATTGCTGCCTTTGGGGAAAATTATACCCAATATCTCGGCTGTTACAAGCGAGGGGAAAACCGTAAATTTCCCCTTGAGTCTCGGAGACAGACCTACCGTTGTCTTTGTCTACAGCAACTGGAGTACCGCGGCCCAAGAACAGCTGGATATATTCAAAAAATCGATCTCTTCTCTCCGGGCAAAATATCGGGTTATCCCTCTTTCTACGATGGAACCAGCCAACATTAACCTCACCCAATCCGAACGTGGAGCTTATAATATTGAATTCTACAAACCAGTTGATCAATTCTTCACCGACTTTTTCATCACCAGTTTGCCAGAATTCTTTGTCCTAAGCGAGCAGGGAGAATTCCTTGGCTCCATTATAGGCCCCCAGTCGGAAGGTGCCCTGCTTAAAGCCGTTAATGATCTGGCCACCCCTTAGAAAATTGATTAGCTGTTTAAAAACCCCGCGCAATCGCGCGGGGTTTTTATGATTCCTTTTTAGCTATAATAATTTAGTATACTTTCTTAAACTTAACCACAAAAACCGGCTCATAATTATTGTTAAACTCGTCAGTCACTCTCACATTTTCTCCCTTGGCAAATGTGTTCAAGGCAATATCGCTTAACATCTCCTGGTCTGTTTCAGCGTCAGCCTTGAGCGTCTCAAGCTCGTTAAACTCGGAAGAAAAATCCCTGCGGGTATCTGCCTCTATTTGTTTTTTCTTTCCCCTTAAAATTTTAAAATCTTCCACAATCTTTCCGTAATCGGCATTATTTGCCAAAGCGTCTTTATAGGCAGTTCTGATTTCTTTTTGCTTGCGCTTCGTTTTTTGAAGGCGGCTCCAAACTTCCTGAAGATTTTTCATAAAAAGTTCTTAATGTTAGCTAATTTAATCAAAAAACCGGTCTAGAAAATAATTCTCCAGAAAAACCGGAATCTATTTTTTATTTTAAATATTCTTTCCAGCTTTTTGGCCACGGAATCTCTATTTTTTTTAACTCGTCGCTGGCAGCAAGTTTAAAGATTAACTCTGCTGCATATAATGCAATTATGCCATCTGGCAGAGGCTTTCTCGCACCATATTTCACATCTCCTAAAATAGGATAGCCGATTGAAGCGAGCTGAGCCCGAATCTGGTGCGACCGACCTGTGCCCAATTTAATTTTTAATAAAGTATTTTTCTTTCCGGATAAAACCGCTTCCCAAAAAAGTTCGGCTCGTTTTGTGTCCGGCGTCTCGTGCTGAAAAACTTCCACCATATTTTTCCTTTCGTCTTTTCTCAAAAAACTAATAACTTTTCCTTCTCGATCTCTAGGCTCGTCTGACACGACTGCGTAGTAAATCTTTTCCACCGAATGATTTCTGAATTGTTCTGAAAGCCGAGAGGCGCCCTTGCTTGTTTTGGCGAAAAGAACAATTCCGCCGACCGGCCGGTCAAGCCGGTGCAGAAGCCCTAAAAAAACATTGCCCGGCTTATTATATTTTTCTTTTAAATATTTTTTTACCACATCCATCAGACAAATATCACCTGTCTTATCTCCCTGCACGAGCATGCCAGCCGGTTTTTCCACGGCAATAAGATGGTTATCTTCGTATAAAATTTTTAATGTCATGGCTTACTCCATCTGGCGAAAATCCCGCAGGGCAAAAGGCGATCACTCTTTGTTTCCTTTATGGCCAATTCGCCAACCTCTAATCCCCCGCCGTATTTCTCGGATATCGGCAACAAATTATTTTTGTAAGCAATCGCCGAATAACCGGAAGCGTAACCGTTAATCAAAAAAAATAAAGGCTTATCTGAAAGTAATTTAAAGCACAAATCCATTAATTCCATGAAACTATCTTCTATCTTCCAAAGTTCGCCTCCCGGGCCGTGGCCAAAAGCCGGCGGATCCATTACTATGCCATCGTAACGGCGACCGCGCTTAATTTCTCTTTTAACGAATTTCACGGCATCGTCCAGTATCCAGCGGATGGGTTTTCCAGAAAGACCGGATATCTCAGCATTATCGCGGGCCCAGGCGATAGCAACCTTAGAACCGTCAAGATGGCAAACCTCGGCTCCCGCGCTCGCCGCTGCCAAAGTTGCGCCCCCGGTATAGCCGAAAAGATTAATCACCGAAGTTTTTCTTTTTGCGCCACCAACTAAATTTTTAATCCATTCCCAATTCGAAGCCTGCTCGGGGAAAATTCCCAGATGTTTAAAAGCTGTCGGCTTAATCCAAAAATTCAAACCGGCCAAACTAATCTGCCAGCGCTCCGGGACTCCTTTTTCTATTTTCCACTCGGCATTATCCGCGCTTCGCTTAAATTCACCGTCAGCCGAAGTCCACTCCTTTTCCGACAATCTTTTGAGCCAAAGGGCTTGCGGATCAGGCCGGGAAAAAATAAACCGGCCATAGCGTTCAAGTTTTTTGCCATCGCCGCTGTCCAAAAGCTCGTAGTCAGTCGAGGATTCGGTTTTTAAAATTAAATAATCCATTTAAGTAATTATGATAGTTTTGGTTTCAATACAAATTGTCTTCTAAAAAAACAAATCATGAGAAGTGCGACATCGGCAAGCGTTATCGCAACCATATACGTCATGGTTAATAAGTTATATTCACTTAACGCTAACATTGCGAAAATATTCGACACCGCAAACAGAAGCCAGGACACCGTAGTCTCGCTCCACGGCTCATAGTACGATTTTCTGAAGCTCGGAATATATCCGATAACATCAATCACCGAAACCATCACCACGGAAATAAGCGGCTGATGTAATTGCCACCAAGCTAAAATTGCACAAAGAGCAGCGATCAAAATAGCAGTGTCGCTTTTAGTTATATTCTTTGTTCCATATTTCAACGAAAATAAAAAAATAACAACAACAAAAATCGCTCCGACTGTCAGATTCAGCGCGCCCCAACTACCACCGCCGTACCAGATACCAAAAATTGCGGTTCCTTGAGTAATGGACCAGATAAGCCAAGTGTAGGCGTGCGGCTTGGTCTTTAATAAAAAAATATCTTTTAAGTAGGGAAAAAACCCAACGACGCCGATCGCTGTGGCAATTACCGTAAAAATTATTTTGATATTCATGGCCTGTCTTTATTAATTTTTTATCTTTTAGATTCTCCGCCAGAGGCGGATGCGCCTATGGCGCAGAACGGGTGCAAACAGCTTTCCCGCATTTTGCTCCGGGACTTGGATTCGAACCAAGATAAGCAGCTTCAAAGGCTGCTGTCCTGCCATTAGACGATCCCGGAGCAAAATGCGGGATAAACTTCGGCTGCTGCCTGCCCCGTACTAAGCTCCGCTTTAGCGCGGGGTCCTGTTTCACCCCGGAATAATAAAAAAATACAGACCTATTGCCTGTCTGTATTTTAACTTTTTTCTTTTAAATTTTCAAGTACCTGCCGATAGCCAAGCTGCTCGTCACCATATTAAGCAGCACCACTCCGACAAATTGCCATCCAAAAATCTGCAAAAAGTTTTGTGCGAAGTATTCGACTAAATTGAAATCGGAACCGCCAAAAAATCCGGCAAAATAAGGTTCGGCAAAACCTATCAGGGGAAAAGTTACTATCACCGCGAGAAGAACGGAAAAAAGACCATACAAAACCCCGCTCGCGAGATACGGGGCCCTGACGAACCAGTTTGCCGCGCCAACCAATTTCATAATCCCTATTTCTTCACGATGAGTATAGATTGTCATTCTGACCGTATTAAACCCTATCAAAACAGCCACTATCGCAAAAAGGCCCGCGATTCCTGCTCCCGTCTTCTCGGCTTTTTCCGAAACAGAATTTATTTTTTGAACTACAACCTGGTGATCGTCAAAATTTTTGTCCTGGATAACCGCGGCGTATTGAGGATCTTCAAAAACTTTCAAAATTGTCTGGTAGTCGGCCGAGTTATGCGCCGTGACCACCAAAGTTGCCCCCAAGGGATTACTCCCGACCTCTTCTAGCGATTCGAGAATAACCGGATCGTTCTTATGTTTTTTTTGAAATTCCGCCAAGGCGTGCTCCGGCGAAATATATTCTACGTTTTTGACCTGCGGTAAGCTCAAAAGATATGATTTTACACTCCCCACCTCGCTTTCCGGGACTCCCTGTTTAAAATAAACGCTTGCATCAATTTTATTCTGAACTTCGGCGACCGCGGTTTTAGTCAGAACGTTCAAGGTTAACAAAAAATTTATGGAAATAAGGGTTAAAACCAAAACAATAATTGTGGCCGCGGAAAGCCAGAAGTTCCGCCAAAAATCCTGGGAAGAAAATTTAATGACTCGGAACAATGCTACAAACATCTGCGGAATGTTATAATTTAAATCTTACAAATTTTACAAAACGTATTTGCCAACCTCTTGGTCGCTGATAACAACTCCCCTTTCGAGGGTAATGACTCTTCGCTTGAGAGAATTAACCAACTCGCGATTATGGGAAACGAGAAGAACGGTAGTGCCAAATTCATTTATCTTCAACAGTAAATCGGCTATCTCGCGGGTGTTAATTGCATCCAAATTTCCTGTTGGCTCGTCGGCAACCAAAATTTTTGGGCGGTGAATCAGCGCCCGGGCAATTGCGACTCTCTGCTGCTCCCCACCCGAAACCTGCTTCGGATAACGGTTTGCTTTTTCGTCCAGCCCCACAATCCTCAAAACCTGCGGGACAATTGTTCCGATTCTTCTCGGACTCGAACCGCATACTTCAAGAGCAAAGGCGACATTCTCAAAAATTGTCTTCTTTGGCAACAATTTGAAATCTTGGAAGATAACCCCTATTTGCCGACGCAAAGTTGGAATTTCCCCTTGTCGTATTCTGGTAATATCCCAATCGCCTATAATTATTTTCCCTTCGGTTGTCCGCTCCTCGGCCGTCAACAGCTTAATCAGAGTAGTTTTTCCGGTGCCGGATTGGCCGACGATAGAAACAAATTCTCCGGCCCCAATCTGGAGATTAACGTCTTTTAGGGCAACCGTGTTCGGACGATATATCTTGGTGACGTCCTGAAATTTAATCATATTTTTTCTTTTTATTTCTTCCGTCACAACCCCAACCAGATCCTTTATTTTATTATATTATTTTTTTACCAAACTGCCAACCCACCGCAAGATAAATTTGATTTTTTCCATCAAGTATCGTAAACTTATATCAACAATCCGGTTTATTTTGTTGTGGTAAAATAGCAATGCCAAATGTGAGCCCATTAACTAATTATCAGCGCGGGATTAGTATAGTGGCAGTATGTCACCTTCCCAAGGTGAAGGCGCCGGTCCGATTCCGGTATCCCGCTTTTGCCGACGTAGCTCAGCCGGTAGAGCAATGCTTTCGTAAAGCAGAGGTCGTGGGTTCGATTCCCACCGTCGGCTCCAGAAAACAGTTTCTTGCCAAAAAGAGGCTGTTTTTTGATTTTAAAATTTGATCAGTCGCCAAATCTTCGCCTTGCCGGTTTCCTCGCTCAAGACGTCATCCAGACTCTTTGTTTTAAGCAAAATATGCCTGGCTCTGACCTGTGTAATCTCGCCTGAGGCATCTTTTATCTGCTCTTCAACTTTTATAATATGATATCCGTATTTTGTCTGGACGAGGCCGCTTACCTCTCCCTTGCCCAAAGCAAAGGCGGCTTGCTCGAATTCAGCAACCATGGTCCCCTTCCCAAAATACCCGAGATCTCCGCCCTCGGTTGCGGTACCGTCTTCGCTGTACTGCCCAGCCAGCTCTTCAAAGCTTTTTTCTCCTTTTTTGACTTCGGCGAGCACCTCCTCGGCTTTCTTTTTTATCTCCTGATTCAGGCTTTCATCTTTAGCGATTGCTTCCTGCAATTTCTGCTGCAAAATAAACGGTTTTAAAATTTTAATCTTAAACTGGTCAATCCCCCAGCCGTACTGGCTCTTCAAAGTTTCTTCTACTTTTTCCCTTGATCCGTCCTGGGCGACTATTTTTCCTATCTCCGCCTCCAAATCTCCATCGGAAACGGTAACTTTATATTTCTTCGCCAACTGTCCGGCAATTTCGTTTTGGATAAGCCTGTCCAATACACTTTTTTTGAGTTCATTATCGGTGGGGATACCTTCCGTGGTGCCACCCGCCTCCTCCTGTTTGGCAAAAAAATTCTGCAGGGTCATAATGTCATCCTGATAATCAAAAAAACTAACTACGTGCCAATTTACAAAAGCAACCGGGTAGGGTAAAATTTTTGTCAACTTATGGACTGCTTTCCCGTTCCATCCCAGACGGTAAATTCCGACCCCCAAAATTATCGCGGATAAAATTAAAATTCCGACAAACCCAACCGCTACTCCGAAAAAAAATTTGCGGGTATTCAGCCCCCGAATTCTCGATCCGGAGATTGGCGACATCGGCCCGATTGAAGATCCGTTTTTTTCTCCAAAATTATTTCCTCCGTAATTTTTTACCTGCTCCTGCTCGTTTTTTCCCCTCCCCCCGTCAAACGGTGTTGGCATATTAACGATATTTTTATTATTTTAATTAATTTCCTACTGGTTAAAAAAATAATTCCACCATCTTGAAGGGTTACTCCGTCTTCCCACTTCATCTTCCGACGCGGCGGCAATCTGTTTGCCATTATCCTTTTTAGTGCTTTCCGGAACGACCATAACCGACTCCCCTTCTTTTTGCAAATTAAACTTTTCCCGCGCTTCCTGCTCCAGAAATTCGTTAGTGTTAAGATAACTAAACAGTTCGCTAAGCTCGGAATTCTTCGACTCCAGGCGGGTAATTTCCTCTTCTGTGGTTTTTATTTCCTGACTGATTTCCCGCCCTTCCAGAATTTTTTTACTTAAGACAAAAAGCAGAAAACCGAAAATAACGGCGCTAATTAACAAAAAAATTTTTGAGACGAAAAATCGTCTCATGAACTTCTCCTTTTTCATAGCTTAACCCATTATAACATTTAAAAAGAGCGCCGTCCACTCCCTCAAAGCTATTATTCGGGGGGGAGATTTTTGATTTCCTCAAGCTTTTTAAGCTTAATTTGACGTATTCTGCCCCGTACTGTGCCCTCCAGCTCTTCCAGCTGCCGCTCGTCCAAATCATCAATGCTTTCCCTAATTATCTTGAATTCCAGGGCGTTAGGCGCCGGCGTCTCAATATCAAAATTATCGCTCCCGCCGGATGGATCTTTCGGTTTCAAATGAGACAGATCAATAATCAGCTGATGAACCTTCTCCGGACTACGGATATTTCTTATCTCAAGTCCCATCGAAGAATTGGCAATCTGGATGCGGACATTGCCATAACGGAAAATTGTCTGCCAGACGCCCTTTCGCCGCCAGGAAACGTCCTGGACTTTGTCATAAGATGCCTCGGAAACAATCCGCTCAAAAAACCCGCGCTGGTCGATATCAATAATTCTTTTATTTGTGATGACGAAAGCGTTGTAATACCAAACGGCAATCGTCCGAAGGGTGTAAATGATTCCGAGCAGAATCAGCGCTAAAAAGATTCCCACGCCCCAATATCCCCGTTTAAAAAGCGGAAAGAGAAAAAAGAAGGGCAGGGTTAAAAGTGAAAAGGCGGCCAAAATCTCAAGCCACAACGTCAGAACATAATGGCGGACTACGCTCACAATCTCTTCACCTGCCTTAAAATTTATTTTTTTGATAATAGCTTCATCCATGGTTCTACTCCATAATTATATGTTATCTCAATTCTCCATAGTTCCTGCGCGCTATAATCATCGGTATAGGGAATAGCGTGTAATTTGCAAAAAACAATTAGGGTTATAATGTCTCGATGATCGCTGTTGCGGCTAATCCTATCTTTCAACATTTTTCGAACAACTTTGCCGACATCCGGGTTGATCCCCTCTTTCCCGAGGTCACGAATTAATCGTTCTATTTCCTCTGGAACTAAAGGACTTACCGCAACTTTGGCACGGAGAGCCCCTTCAAATATTTCTTCCGGTGTTCTTTCTTTTTCCCCTTCTCCACGTAAACGTTCCGCCATAAAATTAAAATTTATTTTTCAAAATTTCCCTGACTTTTGCCCGGTCGTCCCAGGGAATTTTTTTGTTATCAGCTACGCAAATCGCCTGCTCCGATCCTTTACCGGTAATAATAACCAAATCGTCTTCGCGCGCAAGGCTGATCGCTTTGGCAATTGCCTCGCCACGGTCCAAAATCTTAAATAAATTAACTCCTTCTTTTTCACCAACCGCGCCGACTGCTACCTGGTTTATAATTTCCATCGGATCTTCATTGTAAGGATCTTCATTCGTAATTATAACATAATCGGAGTTTTCTCCTGCCAGCTTTCCGAGAATCGGCCTTCTGGCCTTATCGCGCCCCCCGCCGGCCGAACCTAAGACATGAATAATTTTACTTCCAGGAGCCAAAAATTGCACGCTACGGACCGTTTCATAAAGTTTAGCCATGGAAGCCGGCTCCGGCGCGTAATCCACGAGCACCTTGAATTTTTGGCCTTCATCAATAAACTCCATCCGGCCGGGAACTCCGCTAACTTTTTCCAAAGATTTTGAAATAATGTCCAAGCTCAATCCTTGCGACATGCCGACACAAATCGCGGCTAAGGCATTATAAATATTAAATCCGCCCGGCAGATTAATTTTAAAATTAATTCCATTGACCGTGAAACGGAAGCCACCCGATCCGGTTTCTATATTTTCCGCCCTGATGTTTGACGAACTATTTATACTATACCCATATTTTTTATCCGCGGAAAATTCGCTAAAATATTTTGCGTGTTCATCGTCTATATTGACAATACTCGTCTTCGGCACGGCCTTTCCGTCGATATTTTTTTTAGGTTTGGCGGTTAAGTGCTGAAAAAATTTTCCCTTGGCTTTCTTATAATTTTCGAAACCGCCGTGCGCTTCTATATGTTCCGGCGTCAAATTAGTAAAAACCGCTACGTCATAATTTACGCCCAAGTGACGAAATTGTTCGACTCCCTGCGAAGAAGTTTCAATTATGGCATATTTACATCCCGTTTTCACCATCTGCCGCAACATTTTCTGCAAGGCAAACCGGCCGAGCATGGTCATTTTTTTCTTGTTCAGCCATTCTTTGTCGGCAATTTTAAAACCGACTGTGGAAGTTGACCCAACCTTAAAACCGGCGCCCTCAAACATTTTGGCGACGAGATGCACCGTGGTTGATTTTCCATTCGTCCCCGTCACCCCGATCACGACCATTTTATTTGACGGAAAACCATAGAAAACATTAGCCACCAAAGCCAAAGCTTTGTGGTACCACCCAAGCACAACCGGCGGAATAATTTTTTTGATTATTTCTTTCAAATTCATATTTGCGCCAAAACTAAGAAACCTAATCTCTGGAATAAATAATTGAATGTTTGTGTTTACTTTTTGAGGTCATGGGAATTCCCGCAAGTTCACCCGATTCCTTAATTTTTAGATCTTGCATATTTGATTTTCTGATAAAAAATATTTCAACATCATATTTGTTTTCTATTAAATTTTTGTTGCGATAAGCTAGATTCAATTTATCATCAGGAAACGGTTTCCCGTCCGGCTCTCTTTTAAGCCACCCCGGTATTTTATAATCATCATCCACAAAAACAATAAAATCAAAATCGGAAAATAAACTCCCCCTAAATCCGGGCTGTTCATATTCTCCAAAATTATTTTTTACAGATGAACCTATTAAAATTATTTTTATTATCCTCTTATCGGGTAACAATTTTGACTTTATTTTATCAATTGCTTTCTCCCTAAGAACGCCAATCAATTCTTCGGAAAAAATCTTCTTATTCGGCCTTTTTCTCAAGTGTTCTTCCATATAACTGCTAACTTATTTTTTTAACTTCCCTCAAAAACTGATCTCCTCTATCAAACTCATTTTTAAACATTCCAAAACTGGCGGCGGCGGGAGACAAAAGAACAACATCGCCGCGCACAGCGAATTTCCGCGCAGTTTTAACGGCTTCGCACATGTTGTCAGCAAGAGTAACGGGTAACGAGTAACGGGTAACGAGTAATTTTTGTCGTAGTTTTGGCGTGGCGGTTCCATTTAATAGCACGACTGCCTTGGTATGTTTTTTAATTGCCGGGACCAAATCTTTAAAATTTAAATTCTTGTCCGCCCCGCCGCAAATCAAAATAATTTTATTGCCGCCAATGGCTCGCAGGGCGGCAATCGTCGCCTCGGGCATGGTTGCGGTCGTATCATTATAATATTTTACGCCACGAACCTCCCGCACAAATTCCAGCCGGCCTGGCACGGCTCTAAAATTCTCCACCGTTTTTTTTATCTTCACGACCGGCAAGTCTAAAATTTTTCCCACCGCTACTGCCGCGGCAATATTTTCCAGATTATGTTCTCCTAAAATTTTTAAATTCCATCCGCACGGTACACCGTTGGCGGAAAACCAAATAACTTTGCCTGGCGCCTTTTTGGAAAACTTTTTACACCAAGCGCAATTTTTGTTCAATACCAAAAAATCATTCTTCTTTTGATTGGCAAAAATCGCTTCCTTATCATAAACATATTTTGCCATGCTGTTTTTATAATAGTTCTGGTGATCGGGATAAATGTTGGTCACGACCGAAATATGCGGACTGATTTTCAAGTCGCGCCAGCCTTGAAGCTGCCAGCTCGAAAGTTCAAGGACAACAATATCGTCTTTTTCCACCTTGTCCAAAAGCGGCAAGGTCGCCATGCCTTTTATATTTCCGGCCAAGTAAACTTTTTTTCCGGTTGCCTTAGCGATCTCGGCAATCAAGGTGGAGGTCGTAGTTTTCCCGCGCGTTCCGGTAACCCCGATTATTTTGCACGGCGCCAGAAGAGCAAAGAGAGCATCATCCATAAAAACCGGCACGCCATGATTCCTTGCTTCTTTTATGTAAATCGAATCCAGCGGCACGCCGGCGGCTTTAAAAATCATATCCTCATTTCTAAAATCTTCCAGCCGATGCTTCCCCAAAATAAATTTAACCTGGTGCGTTCCTTTTTTATTTTTTAAAAAATGCCTGACTTCCGCTACGGAAGATTTTAAAATCGAATTAGATTTTAAATCAGTAACTGTTACTCTCGCTCCTTTTCCGGCCAAATATTTTACAATTCCAATCCCCCGGCCCAGAAGGCCCAGTCCCATCACGGTTATTTTTTTATCGCGAAAATCCATAGATTATCCCAAAATATAGGCGCCGCCAGCCGTTAGGGCAGTTACGATAATTCCGGCTATTATAACGCCGATTGCGATTAAAATCAAGGCGCGGCGCGGCGGAATTCCAAAAAGAAATGCTGCCACCGCTCCCGACCAGGCGCCGGTCAAGGGCAAGGGTATGGCCACGAAAACTACCAAGGCCAGATTGATGCCGTATTTCAAGGCTCCGCCTTCAAATTTACGGCGCACCCGGGAAAACCACCAATCAAAAAAACGCTTTGCCAGCTGCCAGTGCTTAATCAAAAAATCAGCCACCGGTTTCAGGAGATAGACAATAAAAAAAATCGGCAGCATGTTGCCGAGTACCGACCAAAACATAGCCGTCCAGAAAGACATTTTGTAAACCAGGATTGCAACCGGTAATGCCACGCGCAACTCGGCAATGGGAATCATGGCAACGAGGGCTGTCGCGGCTTCCGGCGGTAAGTTTTTAAATATTTCCGCGTAATTAATGCCAAACATTTATTTTTTTGCCAAAAAATTGTTAGCTTTTTCTAGAACCTTCCTACCGCTCGGAAAAGTCAGCTGTTCCCGCGCCGCCTCGTATGGCAGCCATTTGAAATCTACATGCTCGTGGGAAATTTTTATATCTTCGGTTTTAGTTTCGGCCAAATAAAAAATTGCTTCCTTGCAAATTGTTTTCCCTTCTTTTTTATAAAACCAAAATATTTTCTCGCGGAAGCTCGGTAGAAAAATTAAATCTCCTATGCCGGTTTCTTCCCGAGCCTCGCGCACGACTGTCTCTTTCTCCTCTTCCCCTTTTTCTATCCCACCCCGAGGGAAATCCCAATGACCCGCCTCATAACGCAAAAGGAGATATTCAATCTCCTTGTTTCTCTTGAAAATACAGCCCCGGCGGAAACTTCTTTTGGCATGTCAGGAAAATTAAAATTATTTTTCTCTCATCTTCACGTCGTAGAGTATTTCCTCAACTCTTCTCAAATTATGTTTTGCCTGGTCGTATTTTGTCCGCAGATAGCTTGTTAAATTGAACTTCAGCAGCTCGCCGATAACTTCCCTTATTCCCGAAGCCAACTCTTCGACTTTTTTAAATTTTTTATCGGTCGCGGACAAAACGGCTTTTCTCAAGAGTTCCCCTGTAAAATCACTTAAACCAGCCAAGTAACTGTCGGCATCAATTTGGACTCCTTTTATAAAATCAATTCTTTCACCTTCAAGAAAACCGCCAAAAAATTTTGCCTCAACATATTCCTCGAGTGCCGCGCGGTAAGAACCCTCGTAACGAAGCTCTTCTTCTTTTTTAAATTTTTTCTCGAGCTCGGAAAAAATTGCCTCCACGTCGGCAAGCAAAGTGTTGCCGCCGTTCATGTCGTCGCGATGGAAAGCAAAAATTGCCTGTTTGGCCTTCATTAAGGCGTCGTTTGAAAGACCTATAAGCTTCCTTCTTTCCTGATCATAGAAATCGTAATCCTTTTTTAACTGGTCAAATAATTTTTGGTTAAGCATAGTAAATATTATTTTCTAAACAAATTTATCGCACTTTACCGCGAGAAGAAGAATTATCGCATTTCTCGTAACGAGACCGATGACCTTATTATTTTCCACCACTGGCAGGCGGCCAAAATCATTATTTGTCAGCTTCAAAAAAGCGTCATACGCCGTATCGGTCGGCTGGAGCGTTTCAAGCTTTTCCGCGCCGGTCATAATTGCATCCACTCTGGTTGTCGCCCATTTGACCCTCGGCACGCTCCGCAGATCCTGCAGGGTAACCAGCCCGATCAGTTTATCTCCTTCCTCAACCGGAAAGCCTCCCTGTTTATAGTCGAGAAACGCCTTGGCTAAATCTCGAAGCAACATCTTCGGCGGAATTTTTTTGAATTCACGGTCCATAATCCCGTCTATCGTGACGTGGGCAAGAACCGTTTCCATCATTTGTTGTTTCAGGCTGGAACCGGCTGCCTGAACTAAAAACCAGCTGATAACAATCATCCATAGACCGCCGACAAAATTATTGTCCAAAAGCAGTTTTATGCCCCAGAGGGTAAGCAGAAAGGCAATGAAACGGCTGACGGTCACGGCCCGGCGGGTTGCCCGGTCGATATCGCTCGAAGCCGCCCAAAGCGCCGAACGAAAAATTCTTCCGCCGTCCAGGGGAAAAGCCGGAACTAGATTAAAAATACCCAAGATACCGTTAATTAAAAACAAATAATGGACAATAGCCGTTCCGGTCAAGCCGATATCGAACCAAGTCGTAACCCAGAAAACTCCGGCCAGGAAAAAACTAGCCAATGGCCCGGCGACCGCCATCTGGAATTCATCTGATGGTTTTTTCGGTTCGGTTACCATTTCGGCAACGCCGCCAAAAACAAACAGCGTAATGCTTTTCACGACAATATTGTGCCTCTTCCCGACTAAAGAATGGGAAAGCTCATGAAAAAGCACCGAAACAAAAAGAAAAAAAGCGGCCACGGAAGCGGAAAGCCAATAAATCGTATTTGTCCATCCCGGATAATTGGTCGGAAAATAAAATTGCGCCAGAGACCAGATGACCAGGAAAAAAATTAAAAACCAGGAGTAGTGAATTTTGATTTCTATTTCCTTAATTTTTCCCAGGCTGAAAGCATTATGCATAAAAATAATTCATATTGTTAATTACGATATATTTTTTCCGTTTCCGCAACAATCCAGTCCCAATTAAAATTCTCTTCAATGAATTTCTTTCCCCGCTCGCCTCGCCCCACCACTATCTCTTGAGCGTCCAGGAGATAAATCAATTTTTCGTAGAGATCGCTGGCATCTTTTGTCTCAAAAGAAAATCCCGAATGGTCGATTGTCTCAAGGTTTTCCGGAATATTGCTTATCAGGACACACGTCCCGTAAGACATTGCCTCAAGAATTGTAATGGACAGGCCTTCTGCTTCCGACGGATGAACATAGAGATAAGCGTTGGCAAAAAGTTGTTTTAACGGTTCGCCGGTCTGGAAGCCGGTAAAAATTATATTTTCACTCTGCTCGGCCAATTTATTCAAATAGGCAGAATAATCATCGGTAAAACTCGGGGCTCCCACAATCACTAATTTTTTAATTTTCCTGCCGGGCCAATTTTTCGCCTCCGTACCGAATTTTTTTTCTAAATTTCTATAAGCCTGAATCAAATAATGAATTCCTTTATGTCTGATCAGCCGGGCTACCGTCAAGATATATTCTTTTTTTTCAAGGCCGAATTGCTCTATCTTATCCGCCCTAACGCTTTTCTCCACGGAAACTCCGTTCGGAATATAAAAAGTTTTTCTTTTAAATCTTTCCTTGCAATATTTCTGGATAGATTGGGAAACGGCGATAGTCCTATTGGGAAAACGACAGGCAGTCCATTCACCCCAGCCGAGATAAACTCTCGCGAAAGGGCCCCATTTTTTATGGAATCTATCAATACTGTGGAAGGTAACTATAATCCTAGCGCTCGGTTTCAAAAGTCGCGGAATCCAGGCCAGAGTTGACGGCCCAACTCCGTGATAATGTATAATATCAACTTTCTTAAAAAGAACATGCAGGGTTGCCAAAAATGTATGGGTAATGGTATCAAGATTTTTGGTCGGAATAGAACGCAGAGGGATTAGGTGGACTCCTTTATATATTTTCTGGCCATTAATAACAAAGCGCGGCCTGACATAAACATAAACTTCATGTCCCCTGGCGGCCAGCCGGGTCGCCAATTCTTCCACGTGCCGCTCTACTCCCCCGTCCCGGATAAAGGGAATCCCCTTCTGGCCGATCATGGCTATGCGCATAATATTACATCCAGAAAAAGATTAATAAACACCTTCTCTTTCTTAGCGCACGTCTCGCCCCAACTATCCGCAAGGATTAGTGCAGGGTCATCGCGATACGCATAAAAGCTCTTGCCAAAAATAAATCTTCTTGATACTATTATATCAGATTTTGGAAGAAATTACTATTCAACGGCCGTTTTTCAAGCTTTTGTCTTTCCGACCCGGTAGCTCAGCTGGTAGAGCATCTGCCTTTTAAGCAGAGGGTCCTGGGTTCGAGCCCCAGCCGGGTCATTTTTAATTGTTTTACAATCCGTAATCGAAAAAATCTTCTGAACGAAGATTTTTTTATTGCCGACAAATACGTATTTATCGTTAAGGGCTGCTCTATCGTTGGGCGCCGGGCTTGACAAAATAGCCGATTTATTATAAGGTTAGCTGTCGCTACGACGACATAAACAGCCGAGAAGGAGGCGTTCATGTTCGAGGGAATGTCACGGGAAGAGATTATCGAACAATTCCGGCGGACGCTCGAAGCCGACGCCGCGCGCAGAACCGAACTCGAACAGAGGATCAAGAATCTCGAAGAAGAAGTCGGGCGGCTGAGGCCCATAGTCGGCATCGATGCGCTGACCAAAGCCCTGAATCGATGTTTCATCGGCGAAAAACTCGAAGAGGAAGTCGCCTTCCACCGCCGCTTGGACCTGACACTTTCCCTGCTGTTTCTGGATCTCGACAAATTCAAGCGGGTGAACGATGACGCCGAGCGCGGCGGACACCAGGCTGGCGACGCGGTGCTTGCCCAGTTGGTCGAACGGCTTAAGAATACTCTCCGCCGCTATGACTCGGTCGGACGCTACGGTGGCGATGAATTTATTGTCATCTTGAAAGGCGTCGGCGGCGAAGACGCCGTCACGGTAGCCGAAAGAATCCGGGCGGTCGTCGCGAAGACGCCGTTCGAATTCCAAAAACACAAAATCCCCGTGACCGTCAGCGTCGGCGTCGCCGAACGCAAACATCAGGAAATGGCTTTCAGCCTGATCGGCGCCGCCGACCAGGCTCTGCTCCGGGCCAAACGGGCCGGCGGAAACCGCGTCGTCCTGGACGACCGGACATAGGAAACAACCACCAAGGACAGAAAAACCCTCCCGAGGAGGAAGGGTTTGCGAAAATTCTGTCCTTGTTTTTTATTTACAAAATTGGGGCCGGGGTTTCTACCCTTTTATAATTTTTAAAACCTCTTCGGCCATTGCTCCAGCCGCCCCGAGCTTCATGACACCACGCATATTTCTACTTAGACTTTCCAACTCAACCCGATTACCAATCAACTCTCGGATCGACCCGGAAAAATTTTCCGGCGTCAATTCCGCCTGATCCATTATCCTGACCGCGTTATTTTTTTTAAAATACCAGGCATTGTCTTCTTGATGGCTTCCCGGCATTGGCACGAGCACCGCCGGCTTGCCAAGAGCTGCCAATTCGGTAAGAGTCCCGAGCCCCGCTCTTGAAACTACCAAGTCGGCAATTGCGTAAGCGTCTTTCATTTGTTCGGCTAAAAAATCAAAAATATGATATCGTCCAGCCGACTCTTCCGACACCTCTCCGAAAAGCCGTCCGCCAGTGACATGGATGACCTGACAAAATTTTGTAAGTTCAGACGCGGCCCCAAACACGATTTTATTCAATTCTAACGCTCCGGTTCCTCCGCCCAAGATCAAGAGGGTCGGCAAATCTTTTTCTAGTTTAGAAAACTTGATTGCTCTGTCTTTATCACCTGAAAAAATATCGCGCCTTACCGGATTGCCCGTTAAAATAGCCCTGGGAAAATATTTTTGCGATTCGGAAAATGTTACGGTGACAATTTTCGCAAACGGAGCAGTCAGCTTGTTCGCCAAACCCGGTCTGATATCCTGCTGATGCACCAAGCTCGGAACGCGCAAAACCCAACCAGCCCAAATTACCGGCACGCCGACAAAACCGCCCGCCGATAAAATAATTTGCGGCTTAAATTTAAAAATTAGCCAAAAGGCTTTAACGAATCCGCCGATAATAATAAACTGCGTTAAAAAATTCCAACCGGAAAAATAACGGCGCAACTTTCCGGCCGGCAATTCTTCAAAATTTATGCCTTGTGCTAAAACTAATTTTTTTTCCGGGCCGCTCTTTGTCCCCAACCACAAAAATTCAACATCAGCTGCTTTGTTTTTTATTTCTTCGGCAACGGCTAAAAGCGGGGTTACCGAACCCATTGTTCCTCCGCCGGTTAAAATAATTTTATATTTCATATTCTAATCTTTACCGTATTTAGAGATATTAACCATTATGCCTGTTGCCGCAAGACACACTGTAAGAGCCGTTCCGCCATAGCTTATGAGCGGCAATGGTATTCCTGTCAGCGGTAAAATCCCGACCATAGCGCCAATGTTTATAAATGCCTGAAAAACCAGCCAGCTTGTGATCCCGATCGCCAAAAGCCGGCCAAAACCGTCGGGCGCTCCTTGAGCAATTTTAAAACCGCGTATCGCCAAAAAAACAAAAGCTATAATCAGCCCTGCCACCAAAAGAAAACCGAGCTCTTCGGCGATAATCGCAAAGATAGAATCCCCTGCAACCTCGGGAAGATATTGAAATTTTTGCCGCGAAAGACCCAACCCTAAACCAAATAATCCGCCCGAGCCGATAGCTAAAAGCGCCTGATTGATATGGTAACCAACACCCTGCGGATCGAACTCCGGATGTAGAAAAGTCATCAAGCGCGCTGCCCGATACGGTGCGATTTTGATTAAAAGAAAGAACAATAACGCGCCGGCTCCGGAAATCCAGGTCAAATGCAGAATAGGCGCTCCGGCAGAAAAATAAACAATCAGAGAAGTGACGGCAATAACCGAAAGAGTCCCGACGTCCGGCTGTAAAACCATCAAGATAACTATAATCCCGAACGATACGATAAAAGGTATAAAGCTGGAAGCCGTATCCTGCATGTCTTTGCCGCCGCGCTTCGGCCCAAGCCAAGCCGCTAAATAAATTAAAAAAGTCAATTTGACAATTTCCGAGGGCTGGAGAGAAATGCCTAAAAAATTAATCCAGCTTTTGGAGGTCCCGTATCCGACAGCTAAACCGGGGATAAAAACAAGGACAAGGAGAGATACCGAGACTATCAAAAACGGCAGGGCATATTTTTTTAATTTACGATAATCTGTCCGCGCGATAAGAAAAAAAGCCGCCAATCCAGGCAGCAACCCGAAAACAATCTGATGCTTTATATACCAATAGTTATCTCCAAACTTTTCGTAAGCTACCGCCGAGCTAGCCGAGGAAAGCATTATTAAACCAAAAACAACAATAGCTCCGACCAGGCCGATAAAAACGTAGTCCGGTTTACGCATAAAATTATCCCGAGCCTCTGTCAACCAAAGAAATAATTAAACCGATAACTGCCGTTACGCTTGCAATTACCCAAAAACGCATAACGATTTTCGGTTCAGTCCAGCCGGTCGCCTCAAGGTGATGATGTATCGGGGTTGAAAGAAAAATTTTTTTGCCGCGTATCTTTTTAGAAATAATTTGGATTATAACTGAAAAAGACTCTACCACAAACAAAAAACCTATAATCGGAAGTAGAACAACTGAGTTGGTAAGCATAGCAACGATGCCCAACGTAACGCCAAGCGACATTGCCCCCGTATCGCCCATAAAGAACCTCGCCGGATTTATATTGAACCAGAGAAAAGCCAAAAGTGCGCCATCAATTACGCCGCAAAAGGCGGCTAAATCCATCTTCCCCTGCGAAAAAGCGATTGTGCCAAAAGCCGCGAAGGAAGCGAGGAGCAATCCCCCGGCAAGCCCGTCAAGACCGTCGCTTTCATTTACGGAGAAAGAGGTTGCCACGATAATAAAAACAAACAAAGGCATAGTCCACCAATCGATGACAAAGTTACCGAAAAAAGGTATATGGACTATATCCCAGTCAAGCTTGAAGTAAAACCACCAAGCGCCAACCAGGGCGATCAAGGTATAAATAATAAGCCTGTGGCGCATCCGCAAACCGCCGCCGCTCGGCCCGATTCTTTTTACGTTCAAATAATCATCAATTAATCCGACTATGGCCGAAGCGACAAGCGCCCCGAGCGGCAAGAGAGTCTGCGAACGGGTCAAGAAATCAAGTTTTTTAAAAAGTTCAATATTTGTCCATTGGCCGAGATAAAAAAACAGCAATGCCAAAAACAGAACCGTAACCCAGACCAAAAGCCCGCCCATTGTCGGAGTGCCGGATTTATTTTTGTGCAGCGACGACATAATCGGCGCCGATTTTTCATCGCGAATCTGCTTCCCGAGTTTATATTTGAACAGAATGTAAGTTAAAAGCGGCGTCCAAGCCATTGCTAATATAAAAGCCAGGGTTGTCAAGACAAAAATTTTGATTACGTTGAAGCTATCCATAAAAATTATTTCTATTGGTTAATCATGGCCACCATGAATGCGGCGCCCGAGAGAAGAATCTGCGCAAAAAGTCCGGTTCCGACAAGAAAATAACCGATTATTTTATCACGTAAATAAACAATATCCGCTATTAAAAAATTTATCGTTATAAAAAAAATTCCAACCAGAGGAATAACAAAAACTTTTTTCCATTCCCCGACAAAATCAATTCCGAAATAAATATTATAGTGCAAGGGCAGGATATTTTCCGAACTTCCGAGAGGAGAAAATTTTAAATAAAGGAATGCCCATATGGCAAGATTGATTAACAATGACGCTCCAAGAACAATCTGAAAAAACCTGTCTTTAAAAATCAGGGCCGTAAAACTTTTAAAAAAACTTTTTATTACCATCCCTAACCCCATAGTTGTTATTTTATTGGTGACATTTTCCGAAGCCTTTCGACAATACCTGGCAAAACTGAAAGAAGCCGCGTTATATCCCGTTCGGTATTCCCTTTGCCTAAAGTTATCCGCAAACTTCCGTGGGAAACTTCGGGAGAAATACCCATGGCCGTGAGAACGTGCGACGGCTCAAGGGATCCTGAAGAACAGGCTGATCCGGTAGAAATAGCTATGCCTTCCGCATCAAGCATCAAGAGAATACTCTCCCCTTCAACATTTTTAAAACAAAAATTAGCATTCCCGGGAACGCGTTTCTCTAAATCCCCGTTCACAACGGCATTTGGAATTTTCCTAACGATTCCTTTTATCACTTTGTCGCGTAATTTTTTTATTTTCAAATTTTGACTTTTGACTTTTGACTTTTGACTTAGGATTTCTACTGCCTTGCCCAACCCCACTATGCCGGCAACATTTTCCGTACCGGAACGCAGCTCCTGTTCCTGGTGCCCTCCGAAAAATAACGGGTAAAGAGGCGTACCGGTTCGGACGTAAAGCGCGCCCGCTCCCTTTGGCCCATAAATTTTATGCGCCGAAAAAGAAAGCAAATCAACTCCGAGCCAATCAACCCGGCAATCGCAAAAATTAGCGGCCTGGACGGCATCGGTATGAAAATAAATTTTATCTTCCCGTTTCTTTCTCCCGCTGTTGATTTTTTTTATCAAAACTCCGATTTCCGGAATGGGCTGGACTGTCCCGACTTCATTGTTCACATACATTACGGAGACAAGGATCGTTTCCGGACGAATTGCTCTCCTCACTTCTTCGATTTCCACCAAGCCGAACTTCGTCACCGGCAGATAAGTCACTTCAACTTCCTCCTTTTTCAATTCTCGGCAAACCTCAAAAACAGCCGGATGCTCGATCGAAGAAGTGACAACGTGCAATTTTCTCTTGGGGTCCGCCGCTCTCGCCCGGCGCACCAGCCCCAAGATGGCTAAATTATTGCTTTCGGTCGCGCCCGAGGTAAAAAATACTTCTTTCTGAAAACAGCCAAGAAAACTTGCTACCTGTTCCCTCGCTGCCTCTACGCCCGCCCGTGCCCTCTGGCCGAAAGAGTGGAGAGACGAGGCATTACCGAACTCGGCCGTTAAATACGGCTTCATACTTTTAAAAACTTCCAGGTCTATGGGCGTTGTCGCCGAATGGTCTAAATATATCCGATGCATATTTAATAGTATTTAGTCTCTTGTATCTAGTATTTCGTATTTTAATCTATCAGCCGCATCATGCCAGATACCAAATACCAGATATTGGATACTGCTACACCGCCACGACTTCTTTCACGCCGCTGACCTTTGCCTTCAACACTCGCGCAATCCCCTGTTCTAAAGTCATCGCGGCCATAGGACAATGATGACAAGCGCCCACGAGTTTTACTTTTACTATTCCTTTTTTCTCGTCGACATCGACCAATTCAACGTCGCCTCCGTCGGCTTTTAGGGCCGGCCTTATCTCGTCCAAAATTTTCTCAACTTTATCTTTCATAATATTATTTTCTTATTTTTTTAATCGCGTCACGCAACGCTTCTATCGCGAGAACCGAACAATGCAGTTTAATCGGCGGCAGACCACCTAACGAGTCGGCAATATTGGCTTTATTAACTTTAGCCGCTTCCTCAAGCGGCTTGCCCTTTACCAAATCAGTGATCATCGACGAAGTGGCAATGGCTGCGGCGCACCCCAGAGTCTCAAATTTAATATCTTTAATATATTCTATTTCCTTACCTTTATTTTTTTTCTTATCAATCTTCAAATACAACTTCATTATGTCCCCACAAAGCGGATTGCCCGCTTCCCCGACCACGGTTGGATTTTTGATCACTCCTTGGTTATGCGGGCTCTTGAAATGCTCTATGACTTTTTTTGAATATATAATTTGACTCATATAAGTTTAATTAAGCTGCTGCTCTTTTCGGCTTCGAATTATCCAGGCGCAGACGGAAATTTCTCATATCATTCGCCCCGCTATTATCGCTTCTTGCTATAGCTTTCTCATTTTGATCTAGAAATTCCTCAATCTCCTCTGCAATACTTGCGCGTGCCCGCGGGTCTAACGTTGTCTCCAGCTGATCAAACATCTTTTCCGCCGTGACAAATGCCACCACTCTTCTTTTCCCTTCGGCGATCACCTCTTTCGGTATCTCTTCTTCACCGATTTCCGATGGGACAAAATTTTTCGATATTTCCATAGATATACCGTATATAAATTAAAAAAATTAAGCCGCCTTTTTTTTGGTTTCCTTCAAGGCGCAATCCAGCCTTTCTCTATAACTGTCGATCATTTCCTTGGCCTCGGCTTCCCGGCCAAAAAATTTCTGGTATTCATTTAAAAATGTCCTGATTTTTCCGGCTATTTCCTGCCTGGCCTCTTCGTTCTCGTGGCCTTCCTCGTCCAACTTGCCAAGTTCACCAAAGAGACGGTCAATTTTTATCATTAACTCTATTTCCCTCTTCGCGTCAGGCGATAGCGCCCCTTCCTCCCGCCTTTCGGCTGTCATATGTTTATTTATTATGAATAAAGCGCGATTTTAAAATTATACCTCACTCGGCTCTTAAATTCAAGGCGGGTTGGCTCAACCATTTGACAATTTCTAAAAGGTCGTCTAAAATAGGAAAATGTCCATAAAATTTAATCTTTAAATTATAGCAATATGGCTCATAAAAAAGCAGGCGGCTCTACTAGTTTAGGCCGCGATTCGCAAGCTCAAAGATTAGGCGTAAAAATGACCGACGGGCAATTGGCCCATCCCGGCTGTATTTTAGTCCGGCAAAGAGGCACGAAGGTCCATCCCGGCAAGAATGTCCGGCGCGGCAGCGACGATACCTTATACGCCGTCGCTTCCGGAACAGTCAAGTTTACGACTAAAAAAATGCAAAAATTCGACGGACACCTCCGGATGACAAAGATAGTCAATGTAATGGCAAAAGAAGCGTAAAAATATCAAAACCGTCCCGCAGCATTGCGGGACGGTTTTTTGTTATCTACTTTTTCAAACAAGCGGAAATAAAATCCTTAAAAAGCGGATGCGGCGCGAGCGGTCGGCTTTTAAACTCGGGATGAAACGTCGCGCTTAGCACTCCTTAAAACCCCGCGGTTTTAATACCTGCCTGCCGGCATGCAGGTTTCCGCCACGGGAAACTCCCGTTTCCCGCCTGCCCGCCTTCGGCGGGACCCCTTCCTAATTTCATCCACGAAACTTCAAACAAGCAGCAATAAAAGCCTTAAAAAGCGGATGCGGAGAAAGCGGTCTTGATTTGAACTCGGGATGAAATTGCGTTCCCACAAAAAACGGATGATCTTTGATTTCTATAATTTCTACCAACCTATTATCCGGCGAAGTTCCCGCGATCACAAGTCCGGCCTTTTCAAACTGTTCGCGGTAAGCGTTATTAAATTCGTATCGGTGGCGATGACGCTCGGAAATATTTCTCTGGCCGTAGGCTTTATAACTCAGAGATTTTTTATTTAAAACGCAGGGGTACGCGCCAAGCCTCATCGTCCCGCCATATTTTTTCTTTTTAATCAGGTCAACTTGCCCCTCCATAACGTGGACAATCGGATTTGTTGTTTTCGGATTGATTTCCGCGGTATTGGCGTCCGCGAGGCCGCAAATATTTCTCGCGAATTCCACCACAGCCATTTGCATACCATAACAAAGGCCGAAATACGGAATTTTATTCTCCCGGCAATACTGGATTGTTTTTATTTTCCCCTCGACTCCTCGCGAACCGAAGCCGCCGGGCACGATTATGCCGTCAAGCTGCTTCAGTTCTTTAAGTTTAGCCGGATCTTTTTCATATTCTTCCGAATTCAACCAGGAGAGTACCGGTTTACGATTGTTAGCCCAAGCCGCGTGTTTAATCGCCTCAATCACTGAAATATATGCATCGGACAAAACGAAATTTCCTGTGGTAAAATATTTTCCAACAACCCCGATATGTACCTCGTCCTGTACTGTTTTGATGGTTTTCACTAGTTTGCGCCACTCAACCAAATCTTTCTGTCTCGCCCTCATATAAAATTTTGAAAGAATCCTCTGGCCAAATTGTTCTTTCTCAAAATTCAGCGGCACTTCGTAGACGGAATCGACATCCGGCGCGGAAATCACGTCCCGCTTGTCCACGCTGCAAAAAATGGAAATTTTTCTTTTCCTCGGCTCGTCAACCGGCCGTTCGGACCGGCACAAAATAAAATCCGGCTGAATTCCGGCCGCGTTTAGAAGCTGGGCCGCGTGTTGGGTCGGCTTGGTTTTCATTTCCCCGATTTTGGAAGGAATAGGCAAATAACTCACCAAAACAAAAAGGACGTCTTGCGGACGCCGCTGATGCAGCATTCTGGCTGCTTCCAAAAATAAAACGTTCTGGTACTCTCCGACCGTACCGCCGATTTCAATAATGACAAAATCCGCTTTTGCTTTTTTGGCCGCGCGGCGGATTCTCCTGATTACCTCCTCCGGAACATGCGGCACAACTTCAACACATCTGCCGCCGTACTCCAAATTCCTCTCCTTCTCAATAACCGTCTGATAGACCCGGCCGGTCGTCATGTAATTGTCCGAATAAATATTCTCGTCCAAAAATCTTTCATAGTTGCCGATGTCCTGATCCGTTTCGTCGCCGTCCTCAGTCACAAAAACTTCGCCGTGTTCAACCGGATTCATGGTTCCGGCGTCAACATTGATATACGGGTCAATTTTCACGGCCGTGACTCTAAAGCCCTTTCCTTGCAAAATTTTTCCAATCGAGGCACAGGCAGTCCCCTTACCAACCCCGGACATTACGCCGCCCGCCACAAAAATAAACTTGGTCATAATATCTTAAAACTTACAACTTAAAACTTACAACTTAAAAAGTTACAAGTTTCAAATTCCAAGTTATGAAAATTATTTTTCTTCTACCACTCTCACTAAAATCTTCACCAGGAGCCCTTCACCTAATTTTACCACAATTTCTTGTCCGCCGACATCCTTAATGGGTTTGTCCAATTTAATTTGTCCACTCTCTATCTCAAAACCCTTTCTTTTCAATTCGATGGCGATTTCCTCGATCCCAACCGACCCATAAAGTTTTCCGCCCTCGCCTACTTTGGCCTTAATTTTTATTTCCACGCCGGAAAGTTCTTTGGCCAGTTTTTTCAATTTTTTCTCTTCGTGGACCACCTTTTCCGCCGCCGCCCGCTTCTCTGTTTCAACTTTGGCCATCGCTCCGGCCGTCGCGAGCCGCGCCAAACCCCGCGGAATTAAAAAATTGCGGCCATAACCCTCGGACACTTCCCTTGTCTCCCCCGCCCGCCCGACTTTATCCACATTTTTGAGAAGGATGACTTTCATATATCATTATATTATAACAGAAAGTAAAAAAGAAATAAAAGATAACCCCAGAATATCCTTAATCTTTTTGTCATAAAAAAATCATATAATAACAGGTGGAAATATTAAAGGAAAATATATGATGGACCAAGATCTGTGCTATTGCGGGGCAAGGGCAATCCGCGGCGAGGGACTTCTTCGGAATACGATGTCCTGTCAAAGCTGCGGCAGTGAATGGGAAATTACCCATTGCTGGAGCTGCGGGGAACCGATTGACGGGAGATTCTCCAGCACCTGCCGTTCCTGCACCTGGTATCTATGCGCCAAATGCGGCGCCCATGAACCCGACTGCACGCAAACAATTAATGCGCGAACAAAAGACGCTGCCTATTATCAAGCTATGTTTGTTTAACCATCCCATAAAACAAAAAAGAGGCAGCCGCCTCTTTTTTGTTTTGCAATTTTTATTTGTTGAGCAGTTCCAAGGCTTTCTCAAGCTGCGGATCGCGGTTGGCATTATAATCTTCCTCCGTAAGATCTACTTCCTGGTCCGGAGCAATCCCTTCTTTATCTATTAATCTTCCCTTCGGCGTCAGCCATTCCGCGACTGTTATTTTCACGGCCGATCCGTCCGGCAAAGCTTCCAAATTCTGCACCGATCCTTTGCCAAAAGTTTTTTTGCCGACGAGCGTCGCTTTGCCGTAATCCTGCAGAGCGCCCGCTACTATTTCCGAAGCTGAAGCTGATCCTTCATTGACGAGGACCACTGTTTCCATATTTTGCAATCTGGCGAGCCCTTCCGAACGTTCTTCATTTTTTTGCCCATCATCCGTCTGTTCCACCACTACGACATTTTTCTCGATCCACTCGCCGGCAACTTCTACCGCCGTATCAAGAAATCCCCCCGGGTTGTTTCTCAAGTCCAAAATAATTCCCTTAGGATTTTTAGGCAAAAGTTCGGTTATTGCCTGATTAAATTTCCCAGTCGTGTCTTCGTTAAAATGATTTATCTCAATATAAGCAATGTCTTTTTTCATCTCCCATTTGACGCTTGCCACCTCGATCCTGTCCCTTTTTATTTTGAAATCTTTCGGTTTTTCCCAGGTATCGCGCCAAATTGTGAGAGTCACTTCCGTGCCTCCCTGCCCGCGGATTAAACTGACCGCGTAATCAAGGGCCATATTCGTTGTATCCTTGCCGTCAATCGCTAAAATTTTATCTCCCGCCATCAGGCCGGCTTTTTCGGCCGGAGTGTCGGGAAGCGGAGCAATTATGGTCAACTGTCTATTTTTTATACCGAGCTCCGCGCCAATTCCGTCGAAAGCTCCTTCGAGCTCCTGCTGAAATTTTTTCGCCGTGTCGGGATCGAAAAAAACCGTGTAGGGATCTTCTACCGCCGAAACAATCCCGGAAAGCGCCCCATAAAAAAGTTTTGTGTCGGCAACCGGCTGATGAACATAATTTTTTTTCACCAGATCCCAAACTTTCCAAAACAGATCAAAATCAACATCCTTTGACAAGTGCTCCGGAAGTTTCTCCGTGTTGCCAACCGTTCCCCCGACAAATTTCTTTTCCGTTTCTATTTTCCCCTGCAAACCACCCAAACTCATCCCGCCCAGGAAACTCGCCAACATCAAAATTATTACTACGTAGCTGACCGTGTATTTGAAAAGAAAACTATATTTACTTGGTAATTTGAAAAACATAAACTTTTAAAATTTAATTTAAAATTCTGGTCTAAATTTTATATTCTCTCGATATCGGCTCCCAGCGCGGCGAGTCTTTTTTCAATTGCCTCATACCCCCGGTCTACAACCTCCGCCTCGTTGATGATCGTCTCGCCTGAAGCGATAAGCCCGGCAATAATCAATGTCGCCCCGGCCCGCAAATCAAAACTTTTAATATCCTGACCATAGAGCGGGGTTGGCCCGTTGATAACAACTCTGTGCGGGTCCGCGACAATGGCATTAGCGCCCATCTTTACCAATTCTCCGATATAGCCCATTCTCCCCTCAAACATCGGATCCTGGATCAGGGTCGTTCCGTTGCATTGCGTGGCTAAAACTCCGAAGGGCGCTTGCAAATCGGTCGGAAAACCGGGATAAGGCAAGGTCTGCAATCTGAAAGCGCGCAAATCGGCCGACGGCCTAATTTTCAAAAAATCTTTTCCAACCTCAAAAATAACTCCGGCCTCTTTGAGCTTCAACAAGATAATATCCAAATATTCAGGTATCACATTTTCTATAACCACCTCACCGCGCGAAACCGCCGCCGCCACCGCCAGTGTCCCGATTTCAATTTGGTCGGGTATCAGGGTATGGCGCGCACCGTGGAGCTTTTCTACCCCGTCAATAATAAGATTATGGGTTCCCGCCCCGCTTATTTTAGCACCCATACTGCTTAAAAATTTTATCAAATCCTGGACATGAGGCTCTGCCGCGGCCAATCTTACCTCCGTGGTCCCTTTTGCTAAACTCGCGGCCATTAAAAGATTTTCTGTTGCCGTTACAGAAAATTCTGGTAAAATAACAACTGAACCGGTAAGACCATCCGTTTCCAGGTTATAGTAACCGTTCTCCCTGGTTACTTTCGCTCCTATTTTTTCCAAAGCGTAAAAATGAGTATCGGGCGGCCTGTTTCCAATAATACATCCGCCTGGCTCCGGGATTTGGACTCTCTTGAATCGGGCAAGAAGCGGCCCCAAAAAAAGAATTGAAGAGCGCATGCTTTTGACTATTTTCTTATCAAGAGATTTTATATCCGCGTCTTTAGCCGAGACAGTTACTTCATGCTCTCCCGTCCACTCGGCTCTTGCCCCAAGACTTTTCAAAATTTCCAGCATCCTTTCTACGTCAGAAATTCTTGGAACATTATCGATCACGCATTCTTCCGAAGTCAGAAGAGTTGCCGCAATAATGGGAGTTGCCGCGTTTTTCATCCCCCCAGCCCTTATTTTTCCCTTAAGCGGCTTTCCGCCCCGGATAACAAATTTCGACATAAAGTATATAAATTTCAATTTTATCAACGATTACAGTTTAACTTTTTTTGACAAAAAAGGCAAGAAGGAGCAAAGTTAAAAAACTTCACAAATAATCATCGGCTATGACGTTACGTTTCCGCCGCATCACCTACATAATCTTCATAATCATCTTCCTGGTCGTAACTCCGGCTATTATTCTATACGCGGCGGGTTACCGTTATAATTTTCAAAAACACCGGCTTCAAAAAACCGGAATTCTTATCCTGAAATCAAGGCCCGAAGGGGCGAGAATATATTTAAGCGGGGATCTGCAAAAAAGCAATACCCCGGCCCATCTTGCAAATCTTGTCCCCGAGGATTACTTAATTAAAATAGAGAAAGAAGGCTTCTACCCTTGGCAGAAAACTCTGCCGGTCAGAAGCCGCACAACAACCTTTGCCGAAAACGTAACCCTTTTTAAAAAAAATTTACCGACTGATCTGACGGACGGTGATATTCCTTTATCAGTCTTGTCTCCGGACCGCGAAAAAATTGTTTATCTTCTGGAGAATGAAACTAATAAAGAGGTCTGGCTTCTCAATCTCAAAGATAATAAAAAAAATTTGCTTTATGGAACTTCCTCGGGAGACAGTCTCTCCCGGTCCAGTCTCGAATGGAGTCACAACGGTCAAAAAATTCTTATCACTATTACAGATAAAAGCTTCAAAGCAAAATATATAGTTTTTGATTATCGAACCCAAGCCGCGACTACATATAAAGACTTGAATGAATTTTATTTCGAATTTAGCGGCGTTGCCAAAAAGAACGAGCTTGGTTTTACTGCCCTGGAAGATTTTTCTTTTCTCCCCGGTTCTTCGAACCTCCTCGCGGTTTTAAATAAAAAGATACAAGACCTGAAAATATGGAACATCGATTCGGGAGACCTTATCTTCGAAACCGAAGCAGACAGCGCTGCTTGGTCAAAAAATGGCGATAAAATTCTTTATACCAAAAATTTTGAAGTATGGTTTTATAACCTTTCTTCCGAACAAGAAATTCTTATTACCCGTTACAGCAAAGAAATCAAAAAAATCGGCTGGATAAACGATAACTATATCCTGGCTCTCCTCGACAATACTCTTAAAGCTATCGAATTGGATGAACGGGACCAGCGAAACGTAACCGATCTTCTTGAGTTGGAAGATATCAAGGATTTTGACATTGACCCAGCTGGCCAAAAAATTTACTTTATCGGCTCTTTGGGAAGCAAAAAAGGAGTTTTTGAACTCCCTTATTAATCTTCTAAATATCTTAAAGCTCTACTGACGAATTATCCCCTATAATCAACTTATGGCCGAGCGGCAGACTATCGCAAGAAGATCCTAAAACCGCGTTGTGGCCAATCAAACTGTCAACTATTCTCTTGCCGCATTTTATTTCCGCATTGTCAAAAATTATTGAGTGTTCGATTTCGGTGTTAGTAATTTTAGCGTTGTTTCCGATTGAAGTATATGGGCCGATATAACTGTCGTTAATCACGCAATTCTTTCCGATAACCGCCGGACCGCGAATCAATGATTTCCCCCCGATGTAAGTTCCTTTTTCAATTTTTACCTTTCCCTGCACGACAACGCCCGGGGCCAAATTGGCCTCGTTTTTCATATCCGTAAGATCGTGCAAAATCAGCTGATTGCCCTCAAGCAGGTCTTCCGGCTTGCCCGTGTCTTTCCACCATCCGGTAATTTCCTCATAACCGACATTAAACCCTTTTTCTATCAAATAAGTATTCGCGTCGGAAATTTCGTATTCCCCGCGGGCCGATGGAGCAATATTTTCTACCGCGTCAAAAATTTTTGGATCGTAAATATAAATTCCCGTCTGGGCAAGATTGCTTTTTGGCTGGGACGGTTTTTCTTCAACGCGCAAAACTTTCCCGTCCTGGATCACCGGCACTCCAAAACGCTCCGGGTCCGGTACTCTGGCAAAAGCCAGAAGGGCGTCCAAACGTTCGTTAACGAATTTATCAACGAATCTTTTGATACTCCCTAAAATAATATTATCTCCAAGATAAAAAATAAATGGCTCATTGCCAAGAAAATTCTTGGCATTCTTTATTATGTGCGCCAATCCTTTAGGCCCGCCCGTCTGCTCAATATAAGTTATCGAGAGACCCCACCTGCTGCCATCGCCCACAACTTCTTGTATCTCTTTTTCACCAGGGTTGATATTAATACCGACTTCTTTCACGCCGGTCTCGGCAATTTTTTCCAACGCATAAAAAAGCATCGGCTTGTTAGCAACGGGAATCAGGTGCTTATTGGTTGTGTAGGTAATCGGCCGTAATCTTGTGGCTCTGCCGCCGGCCGTAACTAATGCTTTCATATGATAATTTATTCGGTCTTTAAGTAATCAGCTAACGCATCTTCCCATTTTCGCATTAGAGGCAATTTAGTATTTAAAAGTAATGAATATCTTGGTC